>Ga0115007_10000314_pt1 | contig 32262 bp, 27 predicted proteins | sample ArcOceMetagenome_2_FD_87166 | JGI IMG/M metagenome (GOLD analysis project Ga0115007, IMG submission 87166) | Marine eukaryotic phytoplankton communities from Arctic Ocean - Arctic Ocean ARC135M Metagenome | ecosystem: Environmental > Aquatic > Marine > Oceanic | place: Arctic Ocean | collected...
CTACTGAAATCGAAGTTCCACGTAAAAAAGTAGATAGATTAGTTACACTACTCACATCCCAAGCACTAATATCTTGATTGAAAGCGGATGCAAGAAAAAACATACCCCTCATATTTGTAACATTACTCACATCCCAAGTACCAATGTCTTGATTGAAAGCGTATGCCCCTTCAAACATATAACTCATATTAATCACACTACTCACATCCCAAGAACTTAAATCTTGATTGAAAGCTCTTGCATACCTAAACATATTCGACATATTAATCACACTACTCACATCCCAAGAAATTATATCTCCGTTAAAACTATTTTTATTACTAAATGCACTACTCATATCTGTCACATTACTCACATCCCAATCTGGCATAGCTCCATATTCACTATCACTACACATCCCATCTACAGGATTGGTAAACAAACAATTGTTTATGGCTGTTTGGAAGTTATCATTTGTAATTGGGGTTTGAGCATATCCAACTATTGAAATAAATGCGAGTAAAAGTGTAAGAATTTTTTTCATATAAATATATTTTTTATAAAACTAATATATTTTTAAACAACAATTAGCCCATTAGTAGCCCATAAATTTTATGCTTTTATAAAACAACATTCCTAAACCTCTATTTATCAAAAAGAATATTTATAGTCTTCATCTATATCCTTACGCATAAAAAAACCCTCACATTGCTGAAAGGGCTTCTTAAATTATTTTAAGTCTGTCTTAATTCTTTATATACTTTCTATTGGTTTGCCCCACACCATCTGATATTCTAATCACATACACACCGCTTGGCAACGCTGGTACGTTAATGTTGTTTTAGGGTCTTTACTTTCTTTATAAAGAGTGTTTAACCCGTATTCAAATAATTAATTGTTGAGGTTTTTTTTAAATTAGCTTTTATGTTTTTAAAATACAACCAACACAATTTGAACTTAAGAAAATAAGTTTTAATTTACACCTGTTTTTTCTGTAAAACGTTTAGACTTTAATTAACAAAAAAGCGTTGTTTTTTCTGCATATTTGTGTTTATGAAAATGTATCCAATAGAAACGGGAAACTTTAAGTTAGATGGCGGCGCAATGTTTGGTGTGGTGCCGAAGACAATTTGGCAAAAAACAAATCCTGCAGATTCTAATAATTTAATAGATATGAGTATGCGAAGCATGCTTATTGAAGATGGAGACCGTTTGCTTTTAATAGATACGGGTTTGGGCACCAAACAATCAGCAAAGTTTTTTGGATATTACCATTTATTCGGAAATTTCTCTTTAGACAATTCTCTTGCGAAATTAGGTTTTCATAGAGATGATATTACAGATGTTTTCTTAACGCATTTGCACTTTGATCATTGTGGAGGTGTGATTGAATGGAATGCCGAAAAAACAAGATTACAGCCTGCTTTTAAAAACGCAAAATTTTGGTCTAATGAAGACCATTGGGAATGGGCAACAGTTCCAAACCCTAGAGAAAAAGCATCTTTTTTAAAGGAGAATATCAATCCTATAAAAGAAAGTGGGCAGTTGAATTTTATTCAAAAAAACAGCATGGATCAAGTTGGTTTTGAGGTGTTATTTATGGACGGGCATACAGAAAAACAGATGTTGCCAAAGTTGAAGTATCAAGGGAAAACACTTGTTTTTATGGCAGATCTACTACCAACAATTGGGCATATTCCTTTGCCATACGTTATGGGCTACGATACAAGACCTCTTTTAACAATTAAAGAAAAATCTTCTTTTTTAGAGGAGGCAGCTAGCAATCACTATTACTTATTTCTAGAACATGACGCGTACCATGAAATTTGTACCGTGAAGCATACGGAGAAGGGCGTTCGATTAAAAGACACGCATAGGTTTACAGACATATTTAATTAAGAAAATGAACAGATTGAAAACAGGTATTTATTTAGTAGTGGCGGCCATTGTCTTTACAAGTTGTGCTGTGGTAGTAAATACGATTCCAGTGCCAAAGGGTATTGATAATAGTCTTAATATTCCTGCTAAGAAAGGAAAATTAACGGAGACCGAATTGCAAATGTGGAGTCACATGGATTTGCAGACAGATTCTATTCCTGGTATGAGTATTTCAAAGGCATATCAATTTTTAGAAGGAAAAAAAGGGAGTACTGTTATTGTTGCAGTTGCAGATTCTGGTATAGATATAGCGCATGAAGATTTAATTGGTGTTGTTTGGGTGAATCCATCGGAAATTGCTGGAAATAACAAAGATGACGATCAAAATGGATATGTAGATGATGTGCACGGATGGAATTTCTTAGGAAATAAAATGGGGGCTATGGTGCGCACGGATCAGCTAGAGTTAACACGAATTGTAAAGCAGGGAATGGAGCGATTTGGCGTTAAAAAAGCCTCAGAAATTTCTGATGTAGAGAAAGCTGAATTTGATGCATATTTAAAGCTGAAAGAAAAATATACGAAAGCAGTCAATGCGCACAAGCTGAAAATAGAAAACCTTGAAAAGACCGCGAAAAGAATTACTCAAATTTTAGAGAATTTTAAAGAGGTAAAAGTATTTCTTGGCAAAGTTGATCTCACGGTAGAGAATTTAAAAATAGCGCGACCAGAAAGCGTTTTGCTAGCTGTTAAAATAGCAGATGTCATCAATTTGTTAAACAACGGTTTGAGTGAAGTGGAAGCGATAGATTATAAAAAGCAAATACTGAAAGAGAAGACAGCAAATGAAGAGTCTAAAGCGTATGATTTGGATTTTAATGCACGAGAATCTTTAGGAGATAATTTATATGACCTCGCAGATGCCTTTTATGGAAACAATAATGTGATCGGTGCGAAAGACTTCGAAAGTCATGGAACACATGTTGCTGGAATTGTTGCTGCTGCTAGAGACAATGGCAAAGGGGTAAACGGTGTTGCTCATAATGTAAAAATTATGGCAGTAAGGGTAGTTCCTGATGGAGATGAACATGATAAGGATGTTGCTTTAGGTATTCGATATGCTGTTGATAACGGTGCAAAGGTGATCAATACGAGCTTTGGGAAATCATATTCACCCAATAAAAAATGGGTATATGATGCGATTATATATGCAGCAAAAAAAGATGTACTAATTTTAAACGCAGCAGGGAATGATGGAAAAAACATTGATGTAGAAAAAACATTTCCAAATGATTCTCGCGATTTAATGCATGAAATTGCTGACAATGTGCTGACTATTGGTGCGATGAGTTTGCATTATGATGCGCAATTGCCTGCAAATTTCTCTAATTACGGGAAAATAAATGTAGACGTATTTGCACCAGGTGTTGGTATTTATGCACCCTACCCTAACGATTCTTATGAGTCTATTAGTGGTACTTCAATGGCGGCGCCTTCAGCTGCGGGAGTGGCAGCTTTAGTGCGTTCATATTATCCGATGCTATCGGCGAGTCAAGTAAAACATATTCTAATGAATTCTGGAATAAAAATTAATTTTGATGTCATTAAACCAGGAACCAAAGCTGAAAGAGTTCCCTTCTCAGACTTGTCGGTTTCAGGAAGAGTTGTAAATGCTTTCAATGCTTTGAAAATGGCAGACAGGATTGTAAATGGGAAAAAATAATACACAATAGCCTTCTGGGTTATTATTAAATTCAAATTTTAATCAATATATAATATGAAAAAACCCCTATTTTTAATATTTTCAATTGCACTGTTAACCGCTTGTATCGCTGTAAAAGAAGGTACTTATCAGCCTACAAAAGCGTCTAAATCCGACACATATTGGCAGCAACATATTTCGTATGCAATGGATATTGATGTAGCTGTAGAAAAGCATCAATATCAGGGAATACAAAAAGCAGTATATACAAATAATTCACCAGATGAATTAACAAAAGTGTATTACCATTTATATTTTAATGCATTTCAACCCGGTTCTCAAATGGATGTAAGGTCTTTGAATATTGCAGATCCGGATAGAAGAGTTCGGGATAGAATTAGTAAATTAAATGCGGATGAAATAGGGTACATAAAAGTGAATTCATTAAAACAAAATGGGATTGCTGTGTTGTACGAAACGGTAGGGACTATTTTAGAAGTTACTTTAAACGAACCGATTAGAGCGGGTGAAAGTGTAACTTTTGACATGCTCTTTGAGGCACAAATTCCATTGCAAATTAGAAGAACAGGAAGAGATAATAAGGAAGGTGTTGCCTTGTCGATGGCACAATGGTACCCAAAAATGGCGGAGTATGATTTTGAAGGTTGGCATACGCCCCCTTATATTGCAAGAGAATTTCAAGGAGTTTGGGGTGATTTTGATGTAAAAATCTCAATTGATAAAGACTATGTTCTTGGGGGTACTGGATACTTGCAAAATCCACAAGAAATAGGACATGGATATGAAGAGGTATCAAAAGCTTTAAATGTTCCCAATACAGCAAAGTTGACCTGGCATTTTAAAGCGCCAAACGTGCATGACTTTGTATGGGCAGCAGATACTAATTACCAGCATGATCTTTTAAAAATGGCAAATGGAATTGATTTACATTTCTTATATAAGAAAGATTTAGGAGCAGAATTTTTACAGAACTGGAAAGATTTACAATCTAAAACGGCAACTCTAATGACCTATTATAGTAAGCATATTGGTGCATATCCTTACAAACAATACTCTGTAATTCAGGGAGGAGACGGCGGAATGGAATATGCAATGGCTACTTTAATTACAGGTGAGCGAAAGTTTGGGAGCCTCTTTGGCGTAACAGCGCATGAAATGGCACATACTTGGTTTCAGTTTTTATTAGCCTCTAACGAAAGTAAACACCCATGGATGGACGAAGGCTTTACTTCTTATATCTCCAATAAAGCCGAAAATTTAATTTTGGAAGAAGGAAGAGAAAATCCACATGCAGGTTCTTATAAAGGATATAATTATGTGGTAAACAACAACCTGGAAGAGTCACTTACTACACATGCAGATCGATACGAAACGAATACAGCCTACAGTATCGCCAGTTATTCCAAAGGGAACATCTTCTTGTCTCAATTAGAGTATGTTATTGGGGCGGATAATGTTGCGAAGGGTCTTAAAAAATATTTCACGGATTTTAGTTTTAAGCACCCCACACCAAATGATATAAAACGGTCAATGGAAAAAGTTTCTGGGATTCATTTGGATTGGTATTTGAATGAATGGACACAAACAATTCATACGATAGATTACGGAATTAAGTCCGTTGCAGGTAGAGAAATAACAATTGAAAGGATTGGGCAAATGCCAATGCCAATAGACTTAGAGGTTACTTATACAGATGGTACTATAGAAAACTTTAATATTCCTTTGCGCATGATGCGAGGTAGCAAGCCAACAACTGCAACTCTTCTTAAAGACTGGGGTTGGGCATATCCTACCTATTCTTTTAAGACTTCCAAATTAGTACAATCTGTAACCATAGATAAAAGTAAGTTGATGGCAGATATTAATAGTGAAAATAACAGCTTAGAAGTGAAGTAAGGCTTTTTTACTCCTAAAAAAAACCATAGATTATTTATTTGTGGTTTTTTTTATGCACTGTATTTAGTGAATAAGTTCCTCTATTGTCTCGTTGGGAATAAAGCCTTTGAGCATCAAGAATACACCGCAAACAATTAAGAGGATGCCCATGATCTTTTTTACCCTAAAAATTACGGGAGCTGTCAATTTATTTTTAAGTTGTTTCGCTAGAAAAATTTTCCCAAGATCTGTAATGAAATAGCCTAGTAAAATTACTCCAAAATACCAAAATATAGCACTTTGGTTCATTTTTAAAGAAGGTGCAACCACTAATACAGTACCCAGCCAAAAAGCCAAGACACCCACATTTATAAAGTTTAAAAAGAAGCCTTTTAAAAAGAGTTTTAAGTAATTATTTTTTACAGGAACCTCTATGATTTTTGCAGAAGCTAGCGCTTCTTTTTTATTTTCTTTTTCTAGATAGGTAATGAGTCCGTATATAATTAAAACCAACCCTCCTATGAAAAATAATCGAGGATCATCTTTGATTTTTTCTAATAAAGAACGACTTCCATAATAGGCAATCAAAATAAAAGACAAATCTCCTAAAATCACACCCAAGTCAAATACAATTGCCGCTCGTGCTCCTTTTAAAATACTGGTTTGTATCAACATAAAAAAAACAGGCCCAATCATGAAAGCCATGAAAAAGCCAATTAAAAAAGCATTTTTAACATCGTAAATATCCATAGTAGCAAAAATACGGAAATTTATACATCATCAAAATCAATCGTAATTTTAGGAGTTGTTGGATGTGCTTGACAGGTTAAAATAAGACCTTCTTCAATTTCACCATCCGTTAAAATAGAATTTTTTAGCATAACGGCTTTTCCCTCTGTAACCTTCGCCAAGCAAGAGCTGCAAACCCCCCCTTGACAAGAATATGGAGCATCAATATTGTTGCGCAAGTTTGCTGCCAAAATATCATCAGTTTGCTGCATGGTAAACGTATGGGTTTCATCGTCTAACAGCACTGTAACTTCAGTAGATCCTTCTTGTACCTGTGCGACCTTATCTTCATCAACAGTGGCAGTAAATAATTCAAAATGAATATTTTCTTTTGGAATTTTATTGTTGGCCAAAGCTTTAGAAACATTATTAATCATTTCTTCTGGTCCACACAAAAAAGCTGCATCAAAAGAGGTTTCTTTGTACATGTTTTTTACGAAATAATTGGTTACGTTGCCATCAATTCTTCCGCGTAAACTATTAATTACTGCTGCTCTACTGTAGATATAGTGGAGTTTAAATCGGTCAGCATGGGTTTCTTTTAAATTGTTTAACTCCTCAAAAAAGATGGTGTCTGATATCGACTTATTACCATATACTAGCGTAAATGTAGCTGTGGTGTCTGTATGTAAAGTAGATTTTAACATCGATAAAATTGGTGTAATTCCAGAGCCAGCAGCAAAACCTATATAGTTCTTGTGCGCTTCAGGCTTTAATAAAAAGCGCCCTTCTGGAGGAGCAATTTCAATGGTGTCCCCTACTTTTAAATTGGAAACTACATAACTGGAGAAAACTCCTTTTTCTACTTTTTTAATTGCGACTCTAAGCTCACCGCTTTCTGGGGTTGAACAAATGGAATATGCTCTTCGAGTTACTTCATTATTTATTTCTTGCTGTAACGTGATATATTGCCCCGAAATAAAATTAAAAGTTGCTTTTAAGCTTTCAGGAATGTGAAATAGCACAGAAACCGCATCTGCGGCTTCTTGCTTTATTTCTTGTATGTGTACCTTGTGAAAATCTGCCATAAATGTAATTAAACTAAATTATTTTCAATCAAATACTCAGCTATTTGAATGGTATTTGTAGCAGCACCTTTTCTGAGGTTATCTGCAACAATCCACAAATTTAAGGTATTTTCTTGAGATTCATCCCTTCTAATTCTTCCTACAAAGACTTCATCTTTGTCATGCGCAGTAATGGGCATTGGGTAGAGGTTATTTGCCAGATCATCCTGGACAATTATCCCAGGGGTATCGGCTAAAATATGGCGTACCTCTGTGAGGTCAAAGTCGTTGTGAAACTGCACATTAACAGCTTCAGAATGGCCACCAGCAGTAGGAATTCTTACGGCAGTTGCAGTTACAGAAAAAGAAGTATCTCCTAAAATTTTCTTAGGTTCTTTTACTAATTTCATTTCTTCTTTGGTGTATCCATTTTCTAAGAAAACATCACAATGAGGCAGCGCATTTCTACCAATCTTATATGGGTATGCCATCTCACCTTCTATACCAGCCTCTTCATTGTCTAACTGTTGCACTGCTTTCACACCTGAACCGGAAACAGATTGGTAGGTGGAAATTACGACACGCTTCATTTTATATTTTAAATGTAGCGGAGATAACGCAGCTACTAACTGAATTGTAGAGCAGTTAGGATTTGCTATAATTTTATCTTGCTTGGTTAAGACGTTGCCGTTAATCTCGGGAACCACCAACTTTTTTGTGGGGTCCATTCTCCAAGCAGAAGAATTATCGATTACTGTAGTGCCAACTTCGGCAAATTTTGGTGCCCATGCTAAAGAGGTGTCTCCACCAGCAGAAAACAATGCGATATCTGGTTTCATTTTTAAGGCATCTTCTAGGGTTACTACCGTATAGTCTTTTCCTTTATAGGATAACTTTTTACCAGCAGACCGCGCAGAAGCAACTGGGATGAGCTCCGTTATCGGTAAATTACGCTCTTCTAAAACCTTTAACATGACCGTTCCAACCATTCCAGTTGCCCCAACTACAGCTATTTTCATTTTTTCCATTTTTATAGTTTACAAAGATGCTAAAAAAAAGAAGGAAGTAAATTGAATCAGGGGCTCTAAATCGCTCAAAGTTTAAAATTTATATAAATAAAATTCTAGTGTTTAAAATTAAACGGAATTACATCAGTTTTAGACGCTAGTACAAGAATTGCTTTTTAATTATTTGATTACCTTTGAAAAATTTTAAGTTAACCTAAAATGCATAGTATGCAACTGTACAATAAGTTAAGTGCCATTGAACGCGCTGCCTTAATAGATAAAGCGGGTAAAGACCGAATTACAGTTTCGTTTTATCAGTATTTTAAGATTGAAACACCACAATTATTTAGAGATAAATTATTTTTAGAGTGGAATGCCTTAGATATTTTAGGAAGAATTTATGTTTCTTTTGAAGGAATAAATGCGCAATTATCAGTGCCATCCGAAAATTTATATGGTTTAAAAAATCAGTTAGACAGTATTTCTTTTTTGAGAGATATACGCTTGAATGTCGCTTTAGCACATGACAATAAATCATTCTTAAAGCTGAAGATTAAAGTAAAAAATAAAATTGTTGCAGATGGTTTAAAGGATGAAACTTTCGATGTTACCAATAGAGGAGTGCATCTAAATGCACAGGAGTTTAATACGATGTTGGCAAATCCTGATACCGTTTGTGTGGACATGAGAAACCATTATGAAAGTGAAATTGGTCATTTTGAAGGAGCAGTGACCCCCGATGTAGATACGTTTAGAGCTTCTCTAGATGTTATTGAGGAGGATTTGAAAGAGAATAAAGAGGATAAAAATTTATTGATGTATTGTACCGGTGGTATTCGTTGTGAAAAAGCATCTGCATATTACAAGCACAAAGGATTTAAAAATGTTTTTCAATTAGAAGGAGGTATTATCGAATATACACGACAGGTCAAATCAGAAGGTATCGAAAATAAATTTATTGGAAAAAACTTTGTATTTGATCACAGGAGAGCAGAGAAAATTACAGAGGATGTGGTGGCTAGCTGTCATCAATGTGGAGCAGCCTGTGATACGCACACAAATTGTGCAAATGACGGTTGCCATTTATTATTTATTCAATGTGATACTTGTTCCGAGGCAATGGAGAACACTTGCTCTGTAAAATGTCAAGACGTAATTCATTTGTCTTCTGAAGCGCAAAAAGAATTGCGAAGAGGAAAAGGGAATAGTAATAAAATATTCAAAAAAGGGAGAAGTGAAGTTTTGAAATTTAAAAAATAACTTTTGATAATTTAAAAATTACAAACCTTAATTTGAGGTTTTTTTTTGTCAAAAAAATCCCTTTCACTTCTCAGTCAGATTTCATATATTAGCTAATTAGACTTTGTGAAGTTACTTTTTTATAGTAGCTTGATAATCAAATTATGAACCCAAAATAGTGGTTGATTTTTAGCGGTTAGTTATTAGTAGTAGCATACTAATAATTAACAACAGCCAGCCAGCTATACTAAAATATAAATCACATGGCATGTGGAAGTTGTGGTACATCAGAAAATGGTGTACCAAAAGGTTGTAAAAGTAATGGTAATTGTGGATCAGGAACTTGTGGTAGTGGTAGTAACAAATTAGCTGTTTTTGACTGGTTGTCAAATATGACATTACCAAGTGGACAGGAGCGTTTCAATATTTTTGAAGTACGTTTTAAAAATGGCAGGAAACATTTCTATAAAAACCCAGAAAATTTAGCGATTACAATGGGAGATATTGTCGCAGTAGAAGGTTCTCCGGGGCATGACATCGGCACCGTTTCTTTAGCAGGAGAATTGGTGAGGGTGCAAATGAAAAAACGCAAAATTACCGAGGATCACGAAGATGTAAAGAAGATTTACCGAAAGGCATCACAAAGAGATGTTGATATTTGGCAGCAATCTAGAGCTAAGGAAGAAGAAACTCAAAGAAGAGGAAGAGAGATATTGGGTCGTTTGGGGTTACAAATGAAACTGTCGGATGTGGAGTACCAAGGAGATGGTAATAAAGCAATTTTTTACTATACAGCAGAAACAAGAGTAGATTTCAGGCAATTAATTAGAGATTTAGCAAGTGCATTTTCTATTCGTATAGAAATGAAACAGGTTGGAGCAAGGCAAGAAGCTGCTCGATTAGGTGGCATTGGTTCTTGTGGTAGAGAACTGTGCTGTTCTACTTGGTTAACAGATTTCAGGAAAGTCTCCACATCGGCCGCGCGTTATCAACAATTGTCGTTAAATCCTTTGAAGTTGGCTGGGCAATGTGGAAAGTTAAAATGCTGTTTAAATTTTGAGTTAGATACCTATCTTGATGCTTTAAAAAGGTTTCCAAAGCAAGATTTAGTTTTAAAAACAGAAAAAGGAGAAGCTGTTTTTGTAAAGATGGATATTTTTAAAAATCACCTCTGGTATACTTATAAAGAGGAGCGTTTCAAGTGGTTTCGGTTGACATTATTACAGGTTTTAGAAATTATTGACCTCAATAAGAATAATGAAAAATCTCCAACGTTAGAGGAGTATGAATCAGATGTTGAAGTGCCAATAAAAGTAGATTTTGAAGATGCCGTTGGTCAAGACAGCTTAACGCGTTTTGATGCACCTAAAACAAATAAACGAAGAAGAAATAAAAATAATAATAAGAAAAAACCAACAAATTCAGTGGCTTCTGGCGTGCAACAAAAATCAAGCCCTAGAGATAAACCACAGGCAGGCCAACAAAACAGACCGCAGCAGAACAGGCCAAAACCAAGGCCAAAATCAAATACTGACGCCAGTGCTAGTAAGCCAACAGGTGAAGGGAAAGGACCAAACAAACCAAAAAGGAATAACAATAGAAATCGGAATAACAACACTCCAAAAAATGGAAACGATTCAGAAAAATAAATGGCTCGTCTTCTTTTTCCTTTTGAGTTTGATGACTTCTTGCGGAGATCCTTCAGAATTTAATCAATACAAAACACTAGAAAATAGTTCTTGGAAAATTGAAGAGCGCATCCTCTTCAATTTTGAAGTAAAGGACACAATAGTCCCTAAAAATTTATTTATTCATATTCGAAATAATAATGCGTATGAATTTAGTAACTTATACCTGATTACAGCGCTAAAAACTTCGAATAATACTGTTGTTATTGACACGTTACAGTACGAAATGGCAGATACTTCAGGAAGATTTCTAGGCGAGGGTTTTTCAGAAGTAAAAGAAAACAAACTGTTCTATAAAGAACGTAAAGTGTTCCCTATTTCTGGAGCATATTCGCTAGAGATAAGACATGCCATGAGAAGAAATGGTGCTGTGAATGCAATGGAGTTTTTAAAAGGGATTCAAGATGTAGGTTTTAGTATTGAGAAAATAAATAAATAATGGCAAAGAAAAAAAAACTAAATTTTAAAAAATATTTAAAATGGTTCTGGGGAATTATTTTAGGAGGTTTTTCACTTGTTTTACTATTGTTTTTATACACTGCTTGGGATCCTTTTGATACGCTACCTTCTTTTGAAGAATTAGAAAATCCACAAACAAACTTAGCAACAGAGGTTATTTCTATTGACGGAAAAACGATTGGAAAATATGCTACAGAAAATAGAACAGCAATCCATTTTAAGGAGTTGCCAGTTAATTTAGTGCATGCATTAGTTGCAACTGAAGACGAGCGCTTTTATGAACATTCAGGCATCGATTTTAAGGGAACGGCACGGGCTATTTTAAAGCCAGGAAGTGGTGGAGCAAGCACAATAACACAGCAATTAGCTAAGATGTTGTTTACGGGAAGAGCTTCAAAAAACATCCTTAAAAGAGTGCTTCAAAAAGCAAAAGAATGGGTAGTTGCAATTAAATTAGAGCGGCAATATACCAAAGATGAGATTATTGCGATGTATTTAAATAAATATGATTTTTTAAATCAAGCAGTAGGAATTCGCTCTGCGGCAAGAATTTATTTTGGAAAGGAACCAAAAGAATTAGAAGTAAATCAATCTGCAATGCTGGTTGGGATGCTAAAGAATTCTTCTTATTTTAATCCTTTGAGAAGAGCGGTAAAAGTAAAACAACGCAGAAACGTGGTATTAAAACAGATGACACGGAGTGGATTTATGGTGGAGGTAGAAAAAGATTCATTACAAAAATTAGCACTTGGTTTAGATATTCACAAAGAGAGTCATAAAGACGGTTCCGCTACATATTTCAGAGGGCACTTGCAAAAATTAATGCGTACTTGGGTTCAAGAGCATCCAAAGCCCAATGGAGATCAGTATAATATTTTTGAAGATGGGTTAAAAATATTTGTAACCTTAGATTCTAGGATGCAGCAATATGCAGAAGAAGCCATCGATGAGCACATGTCTAATTTGCAAAAATATTTTTTCAAAGAACAAAAGAACAACAAAGACGCCCCTTTTTATGAACTCGAAAAAAGTGAGATCGATAAAATTATAAACAGGGCTAAGAAGAATTCGTCCAGATACAAACGTTTAAAGCGCTCAGGAAAGTCATTAAAATATATAGAAGCAGTTTTTAAGAAGAAAATAAAAATGAAGGTGTTTTCTTATGCAGGGGATATAGACACAATCCTGTCGCCTTATGATTCTTTACGGTATTACAAACACTTTTTACGTTCGGGATTATTGTCTATTGAGCCCCAGACTGGCCATGTAAAAGCATGGGTTGGAGGTATTGATTACAAAAATTTCAAGTTTGATGCAGTAGCGCAGCAAAAAAGACAAGTAGGTTCTACTTTTAAACCCTTTGTGTATGCAACAGCAATTAACCAATTAAAACTGTCTCCTTGTGATACTTTTCCTAATATTCCGTATACAGTTCCAAAAGGAAAATATGGAATTCCAGAGGAGTATACTCCAGAAAACTCTGGTGACAAGTATGGAGGTATGTTGACTTTAAAACAAGGTTTAGCAGGTTCTGTAAACACAATGTCTGTAAGGTTAATAGATATGGTTTCACCAGAAAACGTAGTCCGTTTGGCAAAAGCTGCGGGTATAGAAAGCTATGTTCCTGCAAATCCTTCAATAGCATTAGGAGCTGTAGAATTATCATTATTAGAGATGGTGAGTGCGTATTCTACCTTCGCAAATAGAGGTTTGCGGGTAAACCCTATGATTATTACTAGAATCGAAGATAAGAATGGAACTGTTTTAGAGGAGTTTACACCAAAAACAGAAGAGGTTTTAAGTGAAGAATCTGCCTATGTAGTTTTAAACTTATTAGAAGGAGTTACACAATCTGGCTCTGGCGTTCGTTTGCGTTTACCTTGGGAAAAACCAGCATATGTTACTGGATATCCGTATGAATTCAAAAATGCAATTGCGGGTAAAACAGGAACTACACAAAACCAGTCTGATGGTTGGTTTATGGGAATGGTTCCCAATTTGGCAACAGGAGTTTGGACGGGTGGAGAGGACAGAGCAACGCATTTTGAGGGAATTGGGAAAGGACAAGGAGCTACAATGTCTTTGCCTTCTTGGGCCTTGTTTATGAAAAAATGCTACGCTGATGAAACCTTGAAAATTAGTGCAGAAGAATTTGAAAAGCCAGAAAACCTATCGATAAATATCAATTGCAATGAGGAGATAGTGGCGGAAGGCGAGGAAGGAGAAGAAGGGGAAGAGATCAAAGAAATAGTACCAGAAGAAGATACAGATTTTTAACAGTTATTGTAAATTTATATCACTGATACACTGAAATTTAATTAAAGTCACAAAAAAACAATATGATTAATAAAAAAGTAGGTACTGTGCAAGAAGCTTTGGCCGGTGTTAAAAATGAAATGACTTTTATGTTGGGGGGCTTTGGTTTGTGTGGAATTCCAGAAAATGCGATTTCAGAGCTAGTGAAGTTGAATGTTCGAGAAATTACATGTATTTCTAACAATGCAGGCGTTGATGATTTTGGATTGGGATTATTATTGCAAAACAGACAGATTAAAAAAATGATTTCTTCTTATGTTGGTGAAAACGACGAATTTGAAAGACAGATGCTGTCTGGAGAATTAGAGGTAGAATTAACGCCACAAGGCACTTTAGCAGAAAAATGTAGAGCGGCACAAGCCGGTTTTCCTGCATTTTATACACCGGCAGGTTATGGAACTGAGGTAGCAGAAGGAAAAGAAACAAGGGAATTTGATGGTAAAATGTATGTTTTAGAACCTGCTTTTAAGGCAGATTTTGCTTTTGTAAAAGCCTGGAAAGGAGACGCTGCAGGAAATTTAGTTTTCAAAGGAACGGCAAGGAATTTCAATCCTAATATGTGTGGTGCAGCAACAATTACAGTTGCAGAGGTAGAAGAAATGGTTGAAGTTGGTGAGTTAGATCCAAATAATGTTCATATTCCAGGAATATTTGTACAAAGAATTTTTCAAGGAAAAGATTATGAAAAGAGAATTGAACAACGAACAGTAAGACAAAGAAACTAATTATGGCCATAGATAAGATAGGAATTGCAAAGCGAATAGCACAAGAAGTTCAAGACGGATTTTACGTGAACTTAGGAATCGGAATTCCAACTTTGGTTGCAAATTATGTAAGAGACGATATAGAAGTTGAGTTTCAATCTGAGAACGGTGTTTTAGGAATGGGTCCTTTTCCTTTTGAAGGAGAAGAAGACGCAGATATTATAAATGCAGGAAAACAAACGATTACAACAATGCCAGGAGCAAGTTTTTTTGATTCTTCCATGAGCTTTGCAATGATTCGTGGGAAGCATGTAGATTTAACGATTCTTGGAGCAATGGAAGTTTCGGAAAATGGAGACATTGCTAACTGGAAAATTCCAGGAAAAATGGTCAAAGGAATGGGTGGTGCAATGGATTTAGTAGCGTCTGCAGAAAATATTATTGTAGCAATGATGCACACAAATAAATACGGAGATTCTAAGATTTTAAAGAAATGTTCTTTGCCTTTAACAGGTGTTGGTTGTGTAACAAAAGTAGTTACTAATTTGGCGGTGTTAGAAGTTAAAGACAATCAGTTTCATTTATTAGAAAGAGCTCCTGGAGTCTCGGTTGAAGAGATTCAGAAAGCAACTGAAGGAATTTTAGTGGTACATGGAGAGATCCCAGAAATGAATATTTAGGGTGAAAAAAATAAGACCATTTGTTCCGCTATTATTTCCAATATTAATACTCTTTTTTGGGTTAATTATTTATAAGGTTTTAGGATATGAACCAAATACATTCACGATCATGATAAATATTGGTTTGGCTTTTGTTTTATCACCCAGGGTAAAAAAAATCCAAAAACAAAACGGAACAGCCGAACAAATTACATGGTTGTTTTATAAAAAAACATTGAAGTAGTATGCAACTATTTAAAAAAACGTATTGGTTAATATATCCGATTATGATTGTTGTTTTTATGATGATTTTTGATCAACTGTATGTTACAGATAACTTTATACTTAAAGCGGGTATCTGTGCTATTTTGGCCTTTATTTTGTCACCAAGAAAGAAAATTATTCAAACAGAAAAAGGAAATACAAAACAAATTACTTGGTTGTTTCTAAAGCAACCAATAGCTTTAGATTAACAAATAATAGTATGATTTTTTCTCTTTGAGAGGAAATAAAGACAAGTTAAAAATGAAAATAATATCATACAACGTAAACGGAATTAGAGCCGCTTTAAAAAAAGGTTTTTTAGATTGGTTACAAGTTGCAAAACCAGATGTAATATGTATTCAAGAAACAAAAGCTCATAAAGATCAATTAGATTTAGCTGCATTTGAAAATGCTGGTTATGGATATCATTATTGGTTTTCTGCTCAGAAAAAAGGATATTCTTCTGTGGCGATTCTTTGTCGAGAAAAACCAAATCATGTGGCTTATGGAACCGGAATAGAAACAATGGATTTGGAAGGTCGAAATCTTCGTGTAGATTTCGATAATGTCTCTGTAATGAGTATGTATTTGCCTTCGGGAACAAACCTAGATAGACTCAATTTCAAACTAAAGTATATGGATGAAATTCAGGAATACATCAATAACTTAAAAGAGGAAATCCCGAATTTAGTTATTTGTGGAGATTATAATATTTGTCACGAAGAAATTGACATTCACAATCCAAAAATGAAAGGTGTTTCGGGTTTTTTACCAGAAGAAAGGACGTGGATGGGCGACTTTATTAAAAGTGGATTCGTAGATAGTTTTCGTTACTTAAACCAAGACAAACAAGCATATTCTTGGTGGAGTTATAGAGCTAATGCAAGAGCAAATAATAAAGGTTGGCGTTTGGATTATGCAATGGTTTCAGCACCCTTAAAAGAAAAGATTTCTAGAGCTTATATTTTACCAGAGGCTAAACATTCAGACCATTGCCCGATCGTGGTGGAGTTGGACATCTAATAAGTAGAATCTTTAAATATTAAAAATCACAGCCACTTGAAAAAAATAGTTTTATTATTCCTTTTTACAGGGAGTGTTTTTGGGCAAGTTCCAGAGGAGTTTCCTGATAAAAAAATACTACAAGCCGCCTTATTTTCAGACTATGATATTGCATTAATAGATAGTTTATTATTGGATACAAAGTACAAATCTCCTTTGTACGAAACGGCAAGTTATATTATAGAAGGTGCAGAAAAAAAGGAAGTTACTAGCATTGCATTGTCAACAGAAGTGCTAAAAGAAAGGCTGCAAAAAATAAATACAAAGACTCCATTTAACATAGGATATAGTCCCGTTTTAGAGCGTGTTGTCAAGTCTTATCTAAAGTATCGTAAAAGATATTACCCCGCACTTATGGCAAAGGCAGCCTATTATTTTCCAATGTTTGAAAAATACTTAGATCAGTATGATATTCCTTTAGAAATGAAATATCTTGCAATTGTAGAGTCTGCTTTAAATCCAGCTGCAAAATCTGGTGTTGGTGCCACAGGACTATGGCAGTTTATGTATCCAACAGGGGTGCAATATAAATTAAAAGTGAGTTCTTATGTAGACGAACGACAAGACCCAGTGCGTGCAACCATTGCTGCGTGTAAGTATTTATCCGACCTTTATACTATTTTTGGAGACTGGGATTTGGCTTTAGCGGCATATAATTCAGGTCCAGGAAATGTAGCAAAGGCAATAAAACGCTCTGGGGGCTATCGAAATTATTGGAATATTCGTCCGTTTTTACCAAAGGAGACGGCTAGTTATGTTCCTGCATTTTATGCAACAATGTATTTGTTTGAATATCAAATAGCGCATGATTTAGTTCCTGAAGTTCCACAAATTCGATTTTTTGAAACAGATACCATTCAGATAAAACAGACCGTAAGTTTTGATCAGGTTTCTGAAAAAACAGGAATAAGTATAGCGTTAATTCAGTTTTTAAACCCTGCTTATAAGCTAGCGATTATTCCATTTGTTGCAGGGAAAAATTATGCAATTCGTTTGCCTAGAAAGAACTCTTTGACTTTTATAGAAAATGAAATGGCTATTTATGAGTTGGCGCGAGAAGACGCTGCTAAAAGAGAAAAACCCTTACCAAAGTATTTTGAGATGGATAAGCGGATTCGATATAAGGTAAGAAGTGGTGATTTTTTAGGAAAGATTGCCAATAAGTTTGGAGTAAGGGTACGTGATATCAAGCGCTGGAATAGAATGAAAACTACCAGATTGAAAATTGGGCAACGCTTGAGTATTTATCCTAAGAAATTTTAAAGACCTGCGCTGTATTTAAAAATAGCAGCTTTTCTGTTATAAACTTCTTTATAAAACCGAAAGTGGAATAATATTTGGGGTATTACGATTTATATAAAACGAATCATGAAAAAAATAATAGCAATATTTAGTATCGTACTCTTCTTCAACTCTTGTGTTGGAACAGATAAATTTGTACTAAGAACCTCGCTTGGTAAGGTGAATAAGGTCATGGTGGTTACAAAGGCGAGCGATTGGACAGGAGATTTAGGAACTGCAATTAGAAATTCTTTTGGAGAACTGGTTGTCGGTTTGCCACAACCGGAACCGATGTTATCTGTTTCACAGATTGGGCCAAATGCTTTTGGAAGTATGATGAATATTTCCAGAAATATTTTGATTATTGGTGAGGGTAAAAAAGAAGATTTTTACATCAAGAAAAATGTATATGCGCAGCCTCAAACTGTTATTTATGTTTATGGAACCGATGATGAAAGTATTATAAAAGTTTTTAATGAATATAAAAAGGAAATTATATCAGCTTATATTTCTTCAGATATTTTAATGACTCAAAATATTTTTAGAGCAAAGCAATTAGAGCCGTCTCAATTTAAAACGTTACAAGAAATTGGTGTTTCTTTCACCATTCCAAAAGAGTATAAAACAGTAGACGATACCGGAGAGTTCTTATGGTTAAGACAGCATTTAAAAAGCGGTATTGCAAAGACAGGGAGTAATAATATTTTAGTGTATGCAATTCCTTTAGAAGAGGAATTGAAAGTTTCTGAAAATATTATCGCAGTTCGGAATCGTATTGGTAAAAAATACATCCCTGGATCAGATCCAGAAACAATGTATATGATTACAGAGGAAGCATACACGCCCCATACTTTAGAAACATTTTTAGATGGAAAAAAGGCTTTTGAAACCCGGGGTAAATGGGAGGTAAAGAATGATTTTATGGCGGGCCCATTTATCAACTATTCTGTAGTGGATAAGGAGCACAACAGAATTGTAGTTTTTGAGGGATTCACCTATGCACCCTCCGTAAATAAAAGAGCCTTCCTTTTTGAGCTGGAGGCAATTGCAAAATCAATGAAGATTCAGTAAATGGGTACATATAGAAAAACAAAAAACCACCTTGTTAGGTGGTTTTTTTTAAAATACCATCTTTAATACCCTATTTTCCCTCGAATCCTTTTCATTACAGCGTTTGCAGTAATTCTTGCTTTTTCTGCACCTAAGTTCAATGCTGCATCTATCTCGTGCTTATTCTCCATAAAATGGTGGTAGCGTTCTCTAACCGTTTTAAACTCTGTTATAATAAGGTCATATAGTGCTTGTTTGGCATGACCATACCCATAATTTCCTCCCTCATAATTTGCCCTCATTGCTACAACCTGAGCAGTTGAAGCTAATAATTTATATAAGGAAAAAACATTGTCTGTATCCGGATTTTTAGGGTCTTCTAAGGCCAAACTATCGGTTTTAATTCCCATAATTTGTTTCCGTAATTTTTTATCAGTAAGAAAAATATTAATTGTATTATTTCTAGACTTACTCATTTTTTCACCATCAGTTCCAGGAACTAATTTTGTGTGTTCTTGAATTTTTGCTTTTGGTAAAACGAGTGTTTCGCCGAGTAAATTATTTATTCTACTCGCTATATCTCTTGTAATTTCTATATGTTGTAATTGATCTTTTCCAACTGGCACAATTTCTGCATCATATAATAAAATATCTGCAGCCATCAACATGGGATACGTAAACAATCCAGCATTTACGTCTTCTAATCGGTCTGCTTTGTCTTTAAAGCTGTGCGCTAATTTTAGTCGCTGGAAAGGAAAGTAACAGCTAAGGTACCAAGTTAGTTCAGCGGTTTGGGGAATATCACTTTGCCGATAGAAAATAGTTTTATCAATATTTAAACCACAGGCAAGCCAAGTTGCCGCAGTACTGTATGTGTTTTCTTTCAGCTCTTTTCCATCTTTAATTTGGGTTAAAGAGTGCATGTCCGCAATAAATAGATACGCTTCATTTTCTGGATTGTTGGCCATTGCTATTGCTGGCAAAATAGCTCCTAATAAATTGCCTAAGTGCGGTGTTCCTGTACTTTGTACACCTGTTAAAATTCTTGACATTGTATTGTTTTTAATTTTTAAAGATAGAAGAAGTCTCTTGAAGGCGTCTTTCCGTTTCTAAACAAAAGATTACGTGCGCTACAAAAACTGTCTGCGATGGTAAAAATAAGGTTTTGAATAGTAAAATCAATACTCAAAAAGAATATTAGTATTTTTGTTCCTTATGAAAATTTTAAAAATTCCTTTATTACTGTTTTGGCGCTTGTGGTTTTATGTTTTAATACTTGCCTTTATGCTGGTTTTTTTTCCTTTTTTATTGATTTTCTCACTGCACGAAAAACAATATCATATCTTTTGGAGGTTCGCCAGAATACTCTCTAAAATATTAATTTATGGCATGGGGTTTCGGTTAAATTTTAATTCAGATCAACATATAGATCCTAATAAAAGTTACATGTATTGTCCAAATCACGGCTCTTTGTTAGATCCTTTTGTTTTAATTGCTTTGAGTAAAAGGCCGATAGTCTTTGTAGGGAAAAAAGAACTCGCAAGAATTCCTATATTTGGTTTTTTCTACAAACGCTCTGTTATTATGGTAGATAGGTCTTGTGTAGAGAGTAGAAAACGTGTTTTTGAAATTGCAAAAAAGAGACTGCAAAATGGAGTAAGTATGGCTATTTTCCCCGAAGGATTAGTACCTACGGAAGAGGTTGTTTTAGCACCTTTTAAGAAAGGCGCCTTTAGTTTGGCAATAGAATTTCAAATACCAATTGTACCACAAGTCTATTATGATTGCAAGCGTTTTTTTTCTTGGGATATCTTTAAAGGGAATATCGGGACTTTAAGAGTGCATCAGCACGCCTTGATAGAGACTAAGGGCATGAATATGGAGCAGGATGTATTCAAGTTAATGGATATCACCTTTAATTTACTTCAAACAGATCTGCAAAACGACCGTCAATACATGAAAGATACAAATAGAAAAATATGAGTGAAAAATTAAATCATACCTATACTATTTTCGAAGAAAAATTAAATGTTTGGTCTCATGCTTTCGGTTTGGCACTAAGTGGTATTGCTTTTCCTTTTTTAGTTCTAAAATCATTGGATTTTGAAGGGTTCTGGAAACCTGCAAGCTTTATAATTTATGGTCTTAGTCTTATCATATTGTACGCCGCATCTACTTTTTATCATGCAGCCACAATACCTAAAAGAAGAAGAAAATTAAATATTTTTGATCATTCGGCAATCTATATTCTTATTGCCGGCAGTTATACGCCTTTTTGTCTTGTGGGGTTAGACAGTAGTTTAGGGTATTATATGTTCCTTTTTGTATGGCTTTTTGCTTTGGTAGGAATTATTTTAAAGTTGTTTTTTACAGGGAGATTTGATAAGTTATCCACTGCGATGTATTTGTTAATGGGTTGGCAAGTGGTGTTTTTCGTAAAACCTCTTATGGAAAACTTAACTTCTTTTAGCCTGTGTTTTTTAGTTATTGGAGGTGTTTTTTACAGCTTAGGAGCTGCTTTTTACATGCTTAAAAAATTACAGTACAACCATGCAATATTCCATGTATTTGTTCTTTTAGGCAGTGCTAGTCACTTTTTAGGCATCTATTATATGTTGTAAGCGCCACTTATTTCTAGTATTTATACCGTTTAGTACTACTTTTTTACCAATTTATAAAAGGAAGTTTGCTAATACTCGAGTTGTAATACTTTAGATTTCCAGTGACTTCTTTTGATAGCCAATTTGGTTTTTCAAACACCTCATCTTCAGAATTCAATTCAATTTCGGCAACAACCAAGCCGCTGTTATCTCCTGCAAACTCATCAACTTCAAAGATGTGATCGCCTACTTTTATTAAATACCTTGTTTTCTCTATAATGGTAGGCTCACATAAAAGTAGTAGTTCTTCAGCCTCAGTAATGGGAATTTCCTTTTCCCATTCAAATCGACTGGTTCCATTTTTATTTGATTTCCCCTTAATTGTTATAAAACCGGTATTATTGGAAACTCGAATTCGAACTGTTCTATTTTTATCTGAATTTAAATAGCCTTGTTTAATGTATTTTTTTTCAAAGCTTTCTGATTTATAACTTAGGTTTTTCACTAAAAATTTCCGTTCTATTTCAATATTCATAAAATCTTTTCAATTTAATACTAATGTAAGTGTTTTATCGTTATTTCAACAATTAATAAATATCTTTGAGAATCAAATATCACCAATGAAAAAATTATTTTTGCTTTATTTTTTACTTTTTTCAATACTATTTTCTGCTCAAACAGATTATAGTGATTCGTGGGAAGATTTTTATTCCTACAACAATGTAAAAGATTTTATTAAGGTGGATGCTATCATTTATGCCTTGTCAGACAATGCTGTTTTTACTTACAATACGGATAGTAAGGAAATTAATAAAATTTCTTCCGTGCAAGGTTTGTCTGGAGAAACCACTACTGCTATACATTATAGTGCGGGTAACAAAAGATTAGTTATTGGGTATGAAAATGGTTTGATAGAGGTTATAGAGGAGGATGGAAGTATTACAATTTCTTCTGACATCATTAATTTCAGTCAGTCTGGAGAGAAAAGTATCAATCACATATCAGAATTTAACAATAAGCTCTATTTGTCAACACCATTTGCAGTGGTTGTTTATGACATCAAAAAGTTAGAATTTGGAGATACTTATTTTATTGGGGAGAACTCGGCATCTATAAAAATAAATGCGACTACCATACACAACGATTCTCTATATGCAGTGACAGAAAATGGAATTTTTGCAGCAGAAATTAGTAGTGATTTATTGATTGATTCTAACCTTTGGGATTCGTATTTTTCTGGACGAAATTTCAGTAAAATTATTGTATTTAATGAGGATTTACTTGTGACTGAAGGTACTAAGTTATATTTGTTTAATGGTATGAATTTAGTTGAACCAATTAGTTTTACACAACCAATTGTAGATGTTAAATCCTCAAGTTCACATTTAGCAATTACTTTGAGTACTGCTGCGATTATGCTAAACCTAGAAATGGAAGAGGTGTTTGAGTTTTCGCCAAATTCAGAATTTAACTTCACTTTAAATACTTCCTTTTTTGAAGAGAATACTGTTTTTTTAGGTACTAAAGAGACTGGAATTTTAACTGCAGTAAAAGAGGCTCCAAATACTTATTCAGAGATTCACCCAGAAGGTCCCTTGTCTAATGATGTTTTTTCAATATCCACGGGCAACAGTATGATTTGGGTAGTATATGGGGGTTATAATTCGGCATATGTGCCTTTGGGAAATAAGAAAGGTATTAGCATGTACAATGGAAAAAACTGGATAAATAAACCGTTTTCTGAAGAGTTTCCTTTTAAAGATTTAGTAGATGTTACAATAGATAAGAATAAAGAGAATCACATTTTTATCAGTTCTTTTTCTGATACATTTGGCGGGGATATTTTTTCAGGTGGCGGCTTGTTAGAGTTGAAGGAAAACGAAATCACTAACTTTTATCACTCAAGAAATAGCCCATTAGAGGACAGGTTTCCGAGCGATATGAATAGGATTACAACAAGGGTTAGTGGTGCAGATTTTGATAATGAAGGGAATTTATGGCTCGCAGATGCTTTAGCTGTAAATAAATTAAAAAAACTATCTCCTAGTGGAACTTGGACCAGTTATAATTTAAGCAGTTTACAAACAAATACAGCAAAAGAAACAAATACAGTTGTTGTTGATCTGAATAATAGTGTCTGGATAGGCACTAGAAGAAATGGTGTTTATGTTTATAATGAAAATGGGGACAGAAAAAAAGCATTAATTACAGCTCCGAACTCAGGAAATTTACCAGACCTAAATGTAAGAACGATTGCTATTGATGCAAATAATAGAGTATGGATAGGCACGCAATCTGGTTTGGTTGTCTACGGGAATGCTTCGGGAGTTTTTGATGATAAAACTCCAAATGCAAGTAGCATTGTAATTAATGGAGATGAAAATGGCTTTGGAGAAAGACTTTTAGGAGATCAAACGATCAATTCTATTGCAATAGATGGGGCCGATAATAAATGGTTTGGTACGGACAAAGGAGGTGCTTTGTATACAAATCCAAGCGGACAAACTACGTTGGCTAACTTTAGTAAGCAAAATTCGCCTTTGCCCTCTAATCGGATTTTAAAAATTAGATCAGATGAGCGTTCTGGAAAAGTTTACTTTGCAACAACGAAAGGTATTGTAGCCTACAATAGTAAAGTGGCTCCTTTTGGAGAAAACTTAGGAGCGGTATACGCTTATCCAAACCCTGCACTAAAAAGTCATGAAATTATTACGATAGACGGCAGAAATGGCACACATTTACCCAAAGGTACGAATGTAAAAATTATTGATATTGCAGGGAATTTAGTGTACGAAACCAACGTTGTTGAGGGACAGCAATTAAAGGGAGGTAAAGTAGTCTGGGATAAAAGAAATTTGGCAGGTAAGAAGGTGGCATCTGGTATTTATATTGTCTTACTATCTAACGATGATGCTTCGGAAACTTCAGTGACAAAAATTGCAATCGTAAATTAGATGGCTGTTATAACGACCAAGGCAATTGTACTTAATAGCTTAAAGTATAGTGACACGAGCCTAATTATAAAATGTTACACCGCGGAGGAGGGTTTAAAGTCATACATTATAAAGGGCGTTTTAAAAGCTAAAAAAGGCGGTATTAAAGTAGCTTATTTTCAGCCACTTACTCAGTTAATCCTGGTGGCAAATCACAGTACTAAAAGTTCACTACATACTTTAAAAGAGGTTCAAATATTACATCCCTATAAAACTATTTTCAGAGATATTGTAAAACAGTCTGTAGTTTTATTTCTCTCTGAGGTGCTTTCCAACAGTATTCAAGAGGAAGAGAAAAATACTGATTTTTACAATTACTTAGAAGCCGGTCTCATGTGGTTCGATGCGCACGATAAGATATCAAATTTTCATCTGCTTTTTTTACTGAATGCATCTCGTTTTTTAGGTTTTTATCCAGACACTTCAGAAATTGAGTATTCTGGGTTTGATTTGTTAAATGGAAGCTTCTCCGAAGCAACAGGAAACAGGAATATTATTTCTGGCAATGAATTATTTCAATTTAAAAAGCTTTTAGGCATAAATTTTGATAGTATAGAAGAGGTTCCTTTTAGTAAAAAGGAGCGGCAATTGGTATTGCAAATAATAATTAGATATTTTGAATTACATTTGGACGGCTTCAGAAAACCAAAGTCCTTACAAATTTTAGAAACAGTTTTTAATTAATGAAGTATTTTTTTCTTTTCATCATTTTTTTAAATAGTATTTGTGCGTTTACTCAGAAAGTAAAGGTTTTAGACAAGCAGACTGGTAAAATAATTAAAAATGTAAGTGTTTTTAACGCGAAAGAAACTATAAATATAACCACTGATAAAGAGGGGTTTGCGGATATTTCAGAATTTGATTCTATTGAAATTGTAATTTTCTCTCACCTTTCCTACGCGGTCTCAAGGATTCGAAAGTCCTTATTAAAATCCAAGAATTATATTATTTACTTGACAAACGATTCTGAGCAGTTAGACGAAGTGGTTGTCTCGCTTTTTAAAAGGGAGGAGAGAACCAATCGAATTGCCGAGCAAATTGCGGTTTTAAATTCCAAAAAAATTCAAAGAGTTTCTCCGCAAACATCTGCAGATTTATTGGCGACAATTCCTGGGATAAAAGTTCAAAAGTCTCAATTTGGAGGGGGAAGCCCTGTAATTCGAGGGATGGAGTCTAACCGTGTTTTATTGGTGGTAGATGGAGTTCGTATGAACAACGCAATTTATAGGAAAGGACATTTGCAAAGTGCCATTACCGTGACTCCAAACATGTTGGAGAAAACAGAGGTTGTTTTTGGCCCCTCTTCGGTAATATACGGTTCAGATGCTTTAGGTGGTGTCATTCATTATTATACAAAAACACCAAAAATAGCGGAAGAAAATAAGGTTGAAAGTCAACTTTTTTCTAGATTTTCTTCAGTTAATGACGAAATCACAACCAATATTTCTGTAGAAGTTAGAACTCAAAAATGGGCCTCTTTGACAAGTGTTTCGCATAGTGATTTTGGTGACTTAAAAGCGGGTAACAAGCGCGCACACGGTTTTGATGATTGGGGAAAGGTATTCTTCTACTCAGAAAATATCAATGGAAATTACAAAGAGTACCCAACTAGCAATTCTAATCCAAATTTGCAAAGAAATACAGGGTATACTCAAACAGATGTTTTGCAGAAATTTTTTGTACCACTGTCTAAAAACACCGATTTAAAGGTAAACATTCAGTACTCTTTATCATCTGATATTCCAAGATTTGATAGGTTAACAGAGTTGAAAAATGGAGAATTAAAATTTTCAGAATGGTTTTATGGACCTCAAAAAAGATTTCTAGCATCTACACAATTCCTGATAAACTCCAACAATAGTTGGATGGAAAACGGCGCAATCACAGCTGCATATCAAAACTTACAAGAAAGCAGGATTCAACGCAAATTTGGCAGTTTAGATAGATCTAATAGGGAAGAAGTTGTAGACGTTTTTAGTTTGAATGGAGATTTTTCGGTACCGTTAACAGAGGATAAAAAAAGAACACTTTCTTATGGTTTTGAATTTGCCTACAATGATTTGAAATCAATAGCTTTGGGAAAAAAATTAAATATTGTAGAAGGAGAAATAGCTGGTTTTTCAAACGACTTTAATATTCAATCTCGCTATCCAGATGGTGGTAGTGATTATTTAAGTTCTGCAGTTTATGCAGATTATCGACAAGATATTACAAGTAAATCTACTTTAAATTCGGGTATTCGTTTTACAAATACTAATTTAAATGCAAAATGGATAGACCAAACATTTATACAATTGGCAGAAACAGAAATTCAAGCAAATCATTCTGCAGTAACTGCAACTTTAGGATATGTGTATAAGCCGAACAAAAATTGGCAAATTAACAGTGTTATTTCTTCTGGTTTTAGAGCTCCTAATATAGATGATATTGGCAGAGTTCGTGAAAAAGCGGGGAATATTACAGTCCCAAATATAAACGTTACACCAGAATTTGCTTACAATGTAGAAATTGGGATTCAGAAATATTTTAATGACAAAAAATTCCGTTTTGGTGGGAATGTGTATTATACTTTATTAGACAATTATATTCAAAGAGATTTTGTTTACAACGCAGATGCAAGTATACAACAAGTGGAATTTGATGGTGAATTTGGGAGTGCAGTTTCAAATCAAAACAAAGAGCAAGCGTATATCACTGGTTTTACAGCAAATTATTTAGGTAAAATTTCTAATGCTTGGAATACCTCTGGATTTATAACCTATACGAAGGGAAGAACCTACGATACAAAGGAGCCATTGTCTTCCATTCCGCCGCTATTTGGACAGTTTGAAGTTACTTATAGAGCCTATAAAATTGAGCTGGGTGCAGCGATTCGTTTTAACTCTCAGAAAGATGTTGAAGATTTTAATGTTACAGAAGGGATTGATAATCTTGACTTAACACCAGTTGTAGCTAAAAATGCAGTGGATGAGCGTATTAAATATTATGGCTCACCAAGTTGGATTACGATGGGGTTGAATGCGAACTATATCGTAAGTAACAATATTTCTATGCAAGCGAGATTGGATAACTTACTAGATCAACATTTTATAGAATTTGCGTCTGGAGTAGCTTCTCCGGGTAGAAATGTATCCCTCTCTTTCAGAGCAAATTTTTAGTATTTTATACTATAGAACACAAAATGATTTGTTTGAGTTTTTTAGTGACTTATAAAAAATGATGAAGAAATAAAAAATTTATAATATTACATAATTGTGTTTATCTATTTCCAATGATAACGTTATAGTTTTGTAAAACAACTTTTACAGATTTGTCTTTTATGACTTTTCTAATGTCAAAGTGTTGAAAATGGATAGGTCGTACAATAGCCCAGATATATTTTGCTTTGTTAGGGAACTCTTTTTTAATTATGTCATAATCTTCAATACTAGTAGATATAGCTATATTAGGTTGCGCTTTTATTTTATTTTTAATTTCTAAGATACTTTTATATAAGCTTAAACTATCTTTTTTATACAAATTAGGAGGTAAGTAAAATGTAACTTTAAAACCCTCATTTTTAAATATATTAAGTTGGTCAGCTCTTCTAGATTCAATTAGAATTTTATGTAAAGGGTAGTTTTTAGAATTAAATAATAATAACAGTCTTTTAAGGATATCCGGAGCATTACTCTCGTTAATATTTTTAAGGTCTAACCAGATATTAGGAAAATTATCTTTTGTTAATATATTAAGATATTCGCTAAAAGTTAAGCCTATTGACTTTGTTGGGGGATGATTTACATCTAACAAATCTTTATCAATATTGTAAACTAAATCTAATTCAATACCATCAAAGTAACGCAAGGCTGAGTTTAATTTTTGTAAGGAATTTACACGATGCGCCCAAATTTTATTATAGTAACCGATTCCTTCAATTTTATAGGGATAATAGTAGTAAACTGTGAACAGAATAGCGAGGAATAAGAATTTATATTTATTTCTAATTATCATAATTTGTACTATTAAATACTTTTTTCGATGGTTGCAATGCTACTGCTCTTGAATAATAAAAAAAAGGTTACCTATTGGAGTTCTAATTTAAAACAAATATACACAATCACTTCTGTCATAAAATAAGAGTGTAAAAAAAAATAAATTAGAAAGGCTTTTTGTAGAGGTTAAGTTTTAATTTTTAGAAAGTTATAAAACCTCAATTAAGTGAAGTAGTATTTAGTATAATTATTCAAAACAGTAAAAAGTATTTTAACTTTCACAAGTAAAACCGCAAAACGGTTAACTGTTAGCAGGGGATAAAATTTAAAGTTGCTATTAAAATTAGGTTAATATTAAAGAAAACTAAATTTATTAATGCGAGTTGGAACTAGGTTTTTTTATAAAGTTGAAAATGATGCTTTTGTAACTTTATAGCAGTTCGCTTGCATCGTATTATGAATAAAGATTTTTTTTTAAATACGAACTCATAATATTAAGGTCTAAGTAATTTATTGAAAAAGGTTATCATAAATAAACGAAACAATTATTATTTTAAAAGATACAACATTGAAAACTATATATTTGCAATTGAATAGTAGTTATTTTAATAAGAGTCTGTATTTTTGGTTGGATTTAATTGAGGTGAAAATAATTTTGGAGATACTATAATTATTGGGTATTCTATTATCACCCTAAGAAATTACCTTTTTTAAATGGAGAAAATAAAGTTCTGGAAACAAGAGATTAAATTTTATTTTATTTTAAATATATTAATAGGAGTATTTATTACAAGTGCCTCCTACGTATACCTTCCTTTTGCTAGTGGTAAAGATGTATTGGCATACTTTGTTCACTTCGTGCTGCTCCATTTCTCTTTATTTGGATTTATATATCTATTTAGCTTATTTCACAAGGTTTTTAAATTTTTATTCCCAATATTATTTATAATTGCTACCTCCTTTTCTTTCTGGGTGTTTACACAAGATCTTAGTATTGGTACGGGAATGATACAGGCGATTATAGAAACGAATTTAGATATAGCTACTGATGTGCTTAGCTATCAATTTTGTTTGTTTGTTAGTTTTGCAGCTTTTAGTATTCTGTTTTTTTTTAAACGCTATTTTCAATATATGCAAAGTAGTGTTAGATCTCCCTTTTTTTATTTAGCTCTTTTGGGAATTATCACTTTTTTTATAGTAGAAAATTATAAGTTTGACGCGTTTAAAAAAAGGCTTCCTTACAGTATTTATTTTGGAGCCATTGAGTATTTCAAAAAGCCTAGTATACAATTAAAAGAGGTCAACGAATTGGTATTTACAAAAGAAGAAAACTTACATATTGTTTTAGTTTTAGGCGAATCCGTTAGGGCTGATCATTTGTCTTTAAACGGTTACAATAGGCTCACGAACCCATTACTTTCTGCTCAAGGTAATCTAATTAGTTTTAATAATGTTTTCACACCTTTTACCTTCACAGCTCAAAGTGTTCCTCAAATTTTAACTGATATTTCTATAGATGATAGTTCTAAAAGTAAAGGTGCAACTAGTTTATTCACGCTACTAAATAAAGCTTCTTTTCAAACGGAGTGGATCGGAAATCAATCATTAGAAAAAAGCTATAAGGATATCATTTATTCTAATACTTTAATTCACATCATAGATAAGTTTCATACTTTCTCAAGTTTTAAAAAACAGAAAGATGCGGAGTTATTAAAACATTTTTCAATAGATAACTTGAATTTTGGTAATACAATCACAACATTTCATATGATTGGAAGTCATTGGTATTATAACAATAGGATTGAGAAGAAGTTTGAAGTATTTAATCCGATTACGACAAGTAAGTATTTGGGATCTTTAGAGGCAGAAGCACTTATAAACTCTTATGATAATACCATAGTATATTTAGATTATTTCTTAAATACGCTTATTGAGAAATTAAAAAAATCTCCCAAAAAGACCTTGTTAATTTATATTTCTGATCACGGTGAAACTCTAGGGGAAGACGGGAAGTGGTTGCATGCGCAAGAGCATATTGCCTCTAAAAACCCGGCAATGCTAGTTTGGTTTTCGGCGAAATTTGAGAGAAACTATCCATCAGAAGTCCTGCGTTTAAAAGAGAAGAAGCAAGATTCAATTACAACAGATTTTTTATTTAACAGTATTTTAGATATTGGGAAAATAGAAAATTACAAGTTTTTAAAAAGTCAAAGTATCTTCAATTAAGAATAAAATTATCTCCTTTTTCCTTCCTCTGTGAAATTACGAGTCAAGGCTTTTTCAGTTTTTACAATACTGACTATAATTGTTAAAAAAACAAAAGCCATCGGTTGCCATGTTAATTCAGCTTTTAGAAAAGTTACAAAAGCGAGACCAGCAAGAAAAGAAATGCCCGCATAAATTAATAAACTACTATTAAAAGTGGTGTTGGAAAAATCCCATATTTCTTGATTTTGAATTGTTTTTGGAGTTTTATAGCCATAAAGACTATTGATTTTTTTTGGTGGAAATTTCCAAAAAATAATGCTGATTAAAAACAACAATCCGTTGGTAGTAAAAACATATAAAAAGGCAGCATTCATCATTTTAATTTTTTAAAGTTTACTTCTAGGATCGCTATTTTTTTGGTCTTAGTAATCCTTCTTGTGCAAAAGAAGCCACAAGTTTGCCATCTCTTGTAAAGATGTTTCCTTTTGCCAGTCCCCTTGCTCCGTATGCATTTGGAGACTCCGCAGAGAATAACATCCAATCATCGAAATCAAAATCTCTAAAAAACCACATAGAGTGGTCTAAACTTGCTGTTTGTGTATTTCCGAAATTATGAGTGCTTGCATTCGGATTAAAAGCTGCGTTTAAAACATTATAGTCAGAAATATAGGTTAGAATTTCTTGTTTTGTTCTATAGTTGAACGCTTGTTTTTCGCCCTTTAAGCGAAACCAAATTTGTTCATTTTGGGGTAAGTTTTTAGGTTCTAAAAGGTTGGGAACCCTAACTGGTTTAAATGCAATAGGTCTTTTGACACTTAAAAACTGTTTCATTGGTTTTGGTAAAAAATCACCAAACTTTACAAACATCTCGTCCCAGCTTAATAGTTCTTCTGGTTGTTTGATGGTGGTGTCAAAATGCACCTGATGCTCAAAACCCTCTTCTTTTTTATGAAAAGAGGCTGCTAAGATAAAAATAGTTTGACTTTGCTGTCTTGCGGTCACTCTTCTTGTGGAGAAACTACCACCATTCCGCATTTCTTCTACCTTGTAATGAATGGGAACCGTTAGGTCTCCGGCCTCTAAAAAATATCCGTGCAATGAATGTAAAAAGCGATTTTCTGGGATGGTCCTGTACGCTGCGTGTACACTTTGCGCCAATACCTGGCCACCAAAAACATGCGGACTTCCAATGGTATAACTATCTCCACTAAAGGTGTGATTTCCTAGCTCTTTTAGATTTAGTAGTTCAATTAACTCTTTGCTAGTTTGCATATATTTTATTTTTTAAAAGGAAATTTTTGATCAAATACTGTGGGCTTAATCCTTTGTAAAAATAACTTTAAAATTTTGTTTTTGATGGTTTTCTTGTGACGAATGTAGATTGTTAAGTCTTGGGGAACTGCTCCGACAGCACTTTTTATTTCACTAGCTGTTCTTCCAAAATTAATTGTTTTTAGATTTTTACGGATGGCAATTTCAATATAGTCGTATAGCATTCTTTGATAAA
>Ga0115007_10000316_pt1 | contig 32085 bp, 21 predicted proteins | sample ArcOceMetagenome_2_FD_87166 | JGI IMG/M metagenome (GOLD analysis project Ga0115007, IMG submission 87166) | Marine eukaryotic phytoplankton communities from Arctic Ocean - Arctic Ocean ARC135M Metagenome | ecosystem: Environmental > Aquatic > Marine > Oceanic | place: Arctic Ocean | collected...
ATCTCGAGGTGCTGCAGTGGGCGCGCACGAACGGCTGCCCGTGGGGTGGGACGACGTGCTACTGGGCGGCAGTTGGAGGACACCTCGAGGTGCTGCAGTGGGCGCGCGCGAACGGCTGCCCGTGGCACCAGGATACGTGCGGTGGAGCGGCTATGGAAGGGCACCTGGAAGTGCTGCAGTGGGCGCGCGCGAACGGTGCGCCGTGGGACGAGCGTACGTGCGCGTCCGCAACAATGGACGGGCGCCTGGAAGTGCTACAGTGGTTGCGCGCGAACGGCTGCCCGTGGGACGAGGAGACGTGCGTGAACGCGGCGTGGGGCGGGCACCTCGATGTGCTGCAGTGGGCGCGCGCGAACGGTTGCCCATGGGACGAGTTGACGTGCTCGTTTGCGGCGGAGGGTGGGCACCTCGATGTGCTGCAGTGGGCGCACGCGAACGGATGTGAGTGGAGTAGATGGACGCTCATAAATGCGAGAGCTAACGGCCATCTCGAGTTGTTGAAGTGGGCGAGAGCGAACGGGTGCCCTGAATAGTTCGTTGTTTTTTTTGCCAGCCAGTCGTTTCAGTAACGCTTTCCTCGGAAGCCTCGACGCACAACGACGCGCGCACGACACCCAGCCACCGCTGACCAACATTTCCTCTAAAGCACTCAGTGGCGCTGCCACGCACGCGCGTCGAAAAGCGCATGAAGCGCCCGCCACCGATACGCTCCAGCCCGCCCCGCAAGAAGCGATCCCCGGCCTTCCCGACCACCTCGTGGTCACGCACATTCTACGATCTGAGTATTTCGACGATCCCGCAGACCTTGCAAGGCTCCCAGCGGTGAGTCGTGCGATGCGCGACCTGGTGGCGGCGACGGGGTTTCGGTTTAAAGAGCTTGATGCGGATCACGCCGTAATTCTCGGATGTTTAAGCGCGGTGCGGCGCCTGCAACGGGGAGGTAAACTGTCGCGTCAAGAAGACCTTTGTGAGGCAGCGGCGAGGGGTGGACATCTCGAAGAGTTGAAGCTGTTGTGCGCGGAAGGATGGCCGTTGGACTCACATACGTGTCGGGCGGCGCATACGGTTGGGCAGCGCATGACAGACATCTCGAGGTGCTGCAGTATTTGCGCGCCGACGGCTGCCCCGTGGGACGTGTATACGTGTCAGTACGCGGCTATGGAAGGGCACCTCGAGGTGCTACAGTGGGTGCGCGCGAACGGCTGCCCGTGGGACGAGGAGACGTGCGGATGGGCGGCGTGGGGCGGGCACCTCGAGTTGTTGCAGTGGGCGCGAGCGAACGGATGCCCATGGGACAGGGGTACGCTCTTTTTTGCGAGAGATAGGGGTCATCTCGAGGTGATAAACTGGGCGATAGCGAACGGCTGCCCTGAGTAGTAGACGAGACCTGTTAGGTATGTTTTCTTCACAAAGCGTTTTACGAAATTCAATTCTTCGCGACTCTGACGACGGAACCTGACCGCACGAAAACATCCCACACGAGGACATCGGTGTATAACTTGCGAGCCAGAATGGGAAGGTTCGAAACGGCATTCGGGTTTCGGGAGTCTCGTTGTTTTTTCAATCGCCAGATACCTATTACAGCTAAAGACTATCTAGAAGGTCACTGAACCATCCACCCCATCCGCGCTTGGTTGGTGTCCGGTGATTGCGTATCCCCCTCCCAAATTTCCTCACCATCCTCCAAAGTCACGTCGTTCATGCGCATAAACGTCCCCTCCGGTAACTCCACCACAACAGGCGCGTCATCGTCGTCTTCTGGAAATGGAAATGAAGAATCTTTTGCATCCATCTCTTCGCCACTTTTCACCCCTACGTACTCCGCCACCAAATCCACCCCGAACTTAGCCGTGACCCACTGCTCTAGTAACACGCGCTTACGGCTAACTTCTTGAACCAAACGACGAGTGTCTTCTGAGGGCGTTTCATTACTATTTCCAGGATCCATCATCTCTTCCGTCGCTCGTTTCAGCCCGCCGGTCAAGTTCACAAGGGCTTTCCGTAAAAACGAACTTTCGATGTTCGAAGAATCATCGCCGAGGTCTTCGTCTTGGAACAACGTTTCATTCGCGCGATCCAGCTGTGCTGCGAATGACGTGGCGAAGGCTTCGTACAGCGCTAAGCGGTGCTTGGAGGTGGCCGAAAACGCGGCGTCGCAAATTAAAGACGACGACGTTTTCCAAAACATCAACGCCGGTTCCGAACCCAGGACTAAAAATAAAACAAACGCCAACTGTTGCGCGCCGAGAAAACTGGACCAATCGCCGCCGTGTTTATCATCCACCGCGCGTGCCAGTCGCGCGGACGGGTCAGCGCCGAGCTTGGTGATCACCTCCGGGGGCACGCCTTCTGGGGCGCGACTTGCAGCGTCGCCGAAGTTTGGCGGGACGGGGATGTCTTGAGAGTTTTCGGGTTTTGCACCTGCGTTTTCAATCGCGCGGCGTCGCGCCGCCTCCGCGGATTCAGGGCCACGCGCGTGCGCTTCTAAAGGCTGGTCCGGGTCACCCGGCGCGACACGAGAGCCTAGCGGTACGCCGCACTGATTTAGAACTGTTTCGGAAACGTGCGACGTGAGCCTGTTCCAGATTTCCAACGACTCGGCGGGGTAAGGCCCGGTGAAGGCGTCGAAATCGTGTTGACGAGCACCCATCTGCAAACGCTCGGTTTGCGCCTCGTCATAACCAGACCCAGACGCGAAGGTTTCCGTAGCGGGGTCCCATTTCCGTACCACCACGTCTGAGACGCCAACGCGAACGAACTCCGCGACTCGCGTCACGTCGTGACCGGCCGCACCGAGCAACACGAGGTGCAGTCCGGGAGGGATCATCTTGACGCCGCGAAACTTGTCGCCAACCGTGAAGATCGTACAGTCGATGCCAAACTCCGTGCCGGGAGGCACGTCGAAAAGCAGCACGGTACCGCCGTGTGTAGAGCGACGCAGCGCTTCGTCGTTGGACATCGGGGGAGACATGCTGTTTGTTTGGGGGTCGGACCGAGGGTCGCGACGTTGCGACCCACCGAAGTGATTATGAGAGGGCGCTGCTACGTACACTCTCCGGGTTGCGAAGGATGGAAGGAAACGTTGGACTTTTTAATTAAGATGTTGTCGTCATAGCGTTTTTTTTACGCGCGAACGTCGTACGGGAAGTGACCGTGTGGAGAGACATGACGTGAAATAAACGCGGGTGATTCTTACCTGCGCGTAGTCAGGATGTCATGGACGCGGCGGTCTCGGCCACCAGCTCATCGAGTTCGCTCGTGGTCGTTGCCAAAAAACGAATGTCATTTTGCAAAAAATGGCCAAAAATGACCCATACATCGGGGCAAGCAAAGCTTTCTCACGGTACTTATACGTCCGCCTTGCATAGTTTCTCTTGGCTCTCAGGCAACTGAGGGCCATCTGATAAAGTAAGTGACCTTTCAGTCCCAGTATCAAACCTCGCGACGTCTAAAATATATGACGAATTGCCCACATGGCAACTGCAAGAAATCGCTTTCTCCGCGTGAGCTTCACAGTCACCTCCCAGTCAAGCTCCCAGTCAACTGACCGAAGCCCCCCCTTCTACGAGCAGATTGGAACGATACAGAGAAGATTAGGTAAGCCCCTACTCTACCTCTGCAGTCCCAAGAGAGGTATCCCGGAGGCATCGAGATTTGCGCAGCTTCTGAAGAGAAGCACTCAGCCATTGCGACGAGCGGTTCACTGACCCAGTAACCCTCCTTCACCGCACGCAGCATGGCCCCTGCGCAAGGATGACACGCTCAATTCGAGAACGGTAACACCATTTCGAGGTTTGTACAACGTTGTCCCCGTGTTTGATGTTTTGGTGCGGTCGGATCCATCGTCCGAGCATGTATCGCGAAGAATTGAATTTTGCAAAACGTTTGTTTTTTCTTCTAAATTTCAAGAATCGTCTCTCGCAGTTTCGTCTCGCCACGCCAGCACTGTATCAGATCGTCACCCATTGCCCGTCACAAAACGTTCATTCCCGGAAGTGGTGCTCCATTCGTCAATGCCCAGTTATACACCTCCGTGTGCCCGCTCTGACTTGCCAACCCACACGTCCGCTCGTCCCACGGGCAGCCGTTTGCGTGCAACCACTGCAGCACCTCGAGGTGTCCACCCGCCGCCGCCGCTGCGCACGTCCTCTCGTCCCACGGGCAGCCGTTCTCGCGCAACCACTGCAGCACCTCGAGGTGCCCGCCCCCCGCCGCTAACGTGCACGCCAATTCGTCCCACGGGCATCCGTTCTCGCGCAACCACTGCAGCACCTCGAGACGTCCGCCCATCGCCGCTGCCGTGCACGTATCTTCCTTCCACGGGCAGCCGTTCGTGCGCGCCCCCTGCAGCAGCTCGAGGTATCCATACCCCGCCGCGTTCGAGCACGTATGCTCGTCCCATGGGCAGCCGTTCGCGTGCGCCCACTGTAGTAACTCGAGCTGGCCGTTTAATGCCGCACAAGCGCACGTGATCCTGTCCCACGGGCAGTCGTTCACGCGCAACCACCTCAGCACCCCCAGTTGCCCGAACTGCGCCGCCGCCGCGCAAATCGAGGTGCCCTTCAGTCGCCGCCCACGAGCACGTCCGCCCATCCCATGGGCAGCCGTTTGCGCGCATCCACTGCAGCCCCTCAAGGTGCCCGTCCAACGCCGCATACGCGGACGTCCTCTCGCCCCACTGGCAGCCGTTCGCGTGCGCCCACTGCATCACATCGAGGTGGCCGCCCCTTGCCGCCTCCCCGCATGTGCATTCGTCCCATGGTACGCCGTCCGCGCGCAACAGCTTCAACTCTTCGAGATGTCCACCCCTCGCCGCTGCCACACAAAGGTATTCTTCACGGGACAGGTGACCTCCCCGTTGCAGGCGCTGCACCGCGCTTAAACATCCGAGCATCACGGCGTCAACCTCGGCAAGCTCTGCAAACCGAAGCCCATTCGCTGACACCGCGTCGCGCATCGCACGACTCACCGCTGGGAGCCGTGCGAGGTCTGCGGGATCGTCGAAATACTCAGATCGTAGAATGAGCGCGACGACGAGGTGGTCGGGAAGGCCGGGGATCGCTTCTTGCGGGGCGGACTGGAGCGTATCGGTGCCGGGCGCTACACGCGCTTTTCGACGCGCGCGCTTGGCAGCGTCACTGAGTGATTTAGAGGGCATGGTGGTCAGCGGTGGCTGGGTGACGTGCGCGTCGTTGTGGTCGAGGCTTCCGAGAAAAGCGTTACGTAAGTCGGGCGGTTGCCGGAAGAAGTCGCTCACGATTTTCAGAGCGACGTCAACGTGATTTCGTCGAAACTCTCGGCAGACCCGGTCGCGCCATCTTCGCGACACCGCGAAGATGGCCGACGTCGGCGACGGCGTCGACCTGGACGGCGCCGCCGCCGCGGAGGCTGCGGCGCGTCTAAAGGCGATACAAGCGTTGCCTGAAGATGACCGCGAAGGTACGTCCTTTGAGATCCCGACTCGGCACCATTGAAAAAGTGGACCCAAACGGGTGGCTTTTCGCGGTTGGTGCCTCGAAGGCGCCCGCCTGTGCATGGATGGTGCATACGACCGAGCACGAGACAACCCCACACTACGCACAACAACGCACCGCCACATCATGCACATCAGCACTTCGTTTGTCTCACCCACGTCACCCTAACTCGCGACCCCCAACCTACCCCCCCCATCAGCGTTGCTCGCCATCTGCGATGCGAACGGCATGACCTCCGAGCATTTAACAAAGCGCGGTCCGGACAAAGTGCGGCACGTGGAGATGTTCATGTACAACTTTCCGTGCATGAAAGGCCTGCGGTTGTTCACCAACCTCACGTCGCTGAGCATCATGCAGCAGAAACTCAGTGGCATCAACGGCCTCGAGTCGTGCTGCCAGTTGAAACACGTGTGGATAGTGGAGTGCGGGATTTCCAAAATCTCGGGTTTGCAAACCTTAAAGAAACTGGAGCGCCTGTTTCTGTACGGCAATCGTATTACTAAAATAGAAAACCTCCCCGCAACTTTCGCGGGGACCCTGAAAACGCTGTGGCTTTGCGACAACGCGATACAAAAAGTGGAAAACCTGGCGCACCTCACCGAGTTGAGGGAGTTGAACCTGGCGCGCAACGCGCTGACGCGGTGCGGTGGGGTTTTGTTGGCGAACAAAAAACTGGTGAGCCTGAACGTCGCCGCGAACGAGATAGGGACTTTCCGGGAACTGAAGAAATTCGGACGACTGATCAACCTAAAAGAACTGACACTGCAAGACCCGCATTACGGCAAGTGTCCGGTCACGCAGCTGAGCAACTACGTCACGCTCGCGCTTTGTGCCGTGCCGAAAGTTTGCGTGTTGGACACGACGCCGGTAACCGAGGAAACCAAAGCGCTCGCCGCCGCGACGACGATGAAGAAGAAGATGTTTTACGAGACGCGTTTGAAAAAAGCGCGGAGGGACGCTGATTTTTCTGTAAAACAGGGCGTGGCTGGTAAAAACGCGGTGCTCGGCGAACTCGACAAAGCACGCGTAGCCCTTGAGCGGGCTATTAAACACGTGGAGGGTTGTCGTGGGGAGGCGCGGACGGGCGATACGGACGATGACGCGAAGTCATCCCAAGGCGATAAACGCGATGATGATGCGGAGTCATCCCAAAAGCCCAAAAAGTACCACCCTAAACTCGTTTCCGCAAACCTGGCGAAGCTGGAAAGCGCGAGAACGTCGGTTTTGGTGGAAACGGAAGCCACCTCACACGCGTTCGAGACGTGTCGGCTGCTATCACGCTCTTTGGCGGACGACCGAGAGTCGCGGTTGATGCTGGAGCTGGAAACCGGCGGGAACGTCCGTTTAGAAGACGGGTCGCCCGCGAAAGGTACGTATTGCGCGTTTCCCAAATCCAGGCACACTGTTTGCCCATACAAGACTGACACTTTTCTTGTTAACAAAAAGATTGGCGGGACGAGTGCGCCGCGTTGGTGCGTTCGCGGTTTCGAGGAATAGGCGAGAAAGTAGCGGGCGACGACGCGCCGCGGGTTTCGGGTTTGCGAGTTACTCGCGTGACGCGCATCACGAATCGAGCCACACGCGAGCGCTTCGAACGAGCTGTGGTTCGAAGAGCGGATTTGAAAAAAGAAGCGCACCACGCCGCGAAGCTACGGCGCATCGAACGGCGCGCGGGGCGAACAAAGCTTTTGGTTTTCGGCGGCGGCGGAAAAACAAGTTCAGAAGAAGACAGTTCCTCCTCGGAGTGCGCTGCTTCTGAATCCGACGCTGTGTCTGAATCCGACCCCGAGTCGGACTCTGCTGACTCGTCGTCGTCCACTAACTCGGACAAGGAGACGCGGGTGGGTGACTTGCCACCGAAAAGAAACCCGGGGCGAAAACGCCAAGGCGGCGGTATCTGGGGTAGCGCGGAAACGAGCGGCGTCGCGAAACCCGCGTTTGCGGACCCGCTTGAAAAAACCGAGTTTTTGTTCGTCGGCGTTCGCGACGACCGCGCGGCGCGAAGAATCGCGGAGGATGGTTTTTCCCACGACGACTGGTTTGAACACGGAAACGGACACCATGTCGTGACCCTGCACGACTCCGTGGACCTGGCGGACGCGGGGAGGCTCGCGGCGGAGCTGGAGAGACACAAACGGAAGATGACGTTTGGCGATGACCCGGAAAACCGCGAAGACGAAAATAACAACCACGCCCCCAACCACGACCTAACCTCGGACTGCGCGTGGATGCGCGGAGTTTTGGTGGTAGCCAAGGTCCGCTTGGGTCGCACGAAAGTTGTTGCGCCAGGTGACGATTCTTCTGTGGTGTCACCCGGAAAATACCCAGGTTTCGACTCGGCGTGCCGCGCCTCCGCGAAACACGCGGACCAAAAAAGTTTCCACGTCTTCAAAACCGAAGACGTCGTTCCCGAGTTCGCGGTGGAGTTCATTTACGAAATCGTCGATGCGGACCGGTCGGTGAACCGGGAGGTTCGGGCCGGGCTTGACGTCGCGACGAGAAGGTACCGCGAGTGGACCGACCCGCGGTTCGTCACGAACCGGTGCGAAACCGCGCTTTTGGCGATGCCGTTTGAAAAGCGGATTTGCGCGCGGCCGATGGCGCGGTTCATCGGCGCCGCCGCCAAGGCGATGGCGGCGGCCGGCGAGACCGTTTGCGTTACCGAGACCAAAGAACCTGAGGCGGAACCACCACCAGGAATCGAACCAGGGACTGCCTCTTCTTCTTCTTCCGGGGATACCAACCATCCTAACCACCCTACCTCCCGAAACGCCCAACTCGTCTCCTCGTACTCCTGGAGCGCCTCCGCCGCGTTTCAAGTAATGGGCGACGTTTTTGGGTTTCCGTACGACGGAGACGCGGAGCGCGCGCTCGCGGCGATTGAATTAATTTGCGCGCGAAAGCAGGCGTGGGTAAGTCTCGGGGACTGCATACGCAATCAGGTTGTTACCCAGGCTATCGACCCTAGCTCCATTCAAACCTTGGACGTGCACGGCTGCGGCTTGACCAAAATAGAACCCGGCGTGCTGTCCCGATTGGTGAACCTGCAAACCCTGCGCCTCGGTTTCAACGGAATACTGCGACTGGAAAACTTGGACGGGTTACCAAACCTAACCCTTTTGGACGTTTCGCACAACCTGTTGAAGCGAATAGAGGGCCTGGCCGGCTTGCCTTTGTTAACCACCCTGCTCCTGAACGATAACAAGCTGTTTCGCGTAGAGGACTTGAACGCGATGAAACATTGCTGCGACGGGTTGCTGCATTTGGACCTGAGAAACAACGCGCTGCGGGAAAACAAAGCGTACTCAGGGCTGGTGTTACGCCGGATGTCGGTGTTACAAACCATGGACGGAATTAAGGTAACACTCCGTGACCGGCAACGCGCGGCGACCTCCACGACCACCCTAACCGCTGCGATGATCAAGCGGTTCGCGACGCTGGATGAAGAAGGTGTTCCGAAGCGGCGGAGGCGGCTTAGGGACGAGTGTCAAGGCGACGACTCCGAAAAACGAAACCGAATCAAGCCCCGAAGACGACGACGTTTGGTGGTCCTTAGTGGATTCCCTCACCGTGCGTCGCAAAGACCTGCGTCGTTTAAGCGACTTGGACAAACTAATCAACGTGCGCCACGTCGATTTCGCATGCAACGAGATTCAAAAGATGGAAGGCCTCGCGGCGTTGACGCGGTTGGAGACGCTAAACTTTGAGGAAAATCGGTTGTCGTCGATTGAAAATTGTGAACAGTTACGGGAACTACGGGAGCTGAACGTCGCGCAGAACAAGTTGGTTAGGCTTGATAACTTGTTGGCGTTGAGTAACCTGACCCGGCTAAGCGTGGAGGGTAACCAAATATCAAGCCTACGGGGCGTGTCCGGTTTACCAAACCTGTGCGAGTTATACGCCGGCGATAACCAGATTGCGGAAACGCGGGAAATCTTTCACCTGAAAACGGTAAATAAATTGGTCATTTTAGACTTAACCGGGAACCCGGTTACGCGGACGTTCGAGTACCGGCCGTACGTGCTGTTCACGCTTAGACGAGTCAAGGTGCTTGATGGGGACGGTGTCGACGCTCTCGAACACGGCGATGCCCGGTCACGGTTCGCAGGCAGGTTGACGCGTGATTTCCTGGAAGTCAAGTTTGGCAGGCGCCACTTCAGGGGCGTCGAAAAACTCGACTTACGAAATTCGCGACTCAAAGAGCTGGGCGATACGTTTCTCGCGTCCACGGAGTTTGACTCGGTGACCGAGCTGGACTTTTCGGAAAACTTGTTCACGAAACTGGACGGTGTCTGTGCGTTACCCAATTTAACAACCCTGAACGTAAGTGGGAACAAAATCGAGGGGAACTCCCTGTGGAGCGCCGAGGCGCTCGCGGCGGCGATTGACGCGGAAACGAAACGAAACGAAAAAATGCCGAAAACCACCGAAAACGCGGGTACCGTCCTCGAAAAACCCGGCGCTGCCCTTTCAACGAGGATGAAGGACATGCGTTTGACCGATACGACGGTCCCTAAAACCTCGCCAGGCAGCAAAGCCTCTCTCCCTTTAGGCGGCACCAACGTGTTCCGCACGGTGGAGGAACTCGCCGCTGAAGTCGCCAAGTCCCCCGAAAAAGAGCCCGCCGATTGCGAAACGCTCTTCGCGCGAAAGGAACCCTTCCCCGGTTTGAAAAACCTGGACGTCTCTTTGTGTTCCGTGGTCACGATTTTGACCTTGGGCTTGGAGGTTATGTTTGAGACGTTGACGACTTTGGATTTGCGGGGCAACGACCTTACTAAAATCGAGGGCCTGGACGGTTTGGTTAACCTGACCAGTCTATCCTTGTGTCGCAACCGGGTTAAGTTCGTCGAAACTCACACGTTCGCCGGGTTACCGAAATTAACATCACTGAAAATGGAAGAAAACGGGCTACGCTCGTTGGTTCACTTCGACACGTTACCAACGTTGAAAACCCTGTGGCTCGGAGGCAACAGGTTGGTGGACGCGTCCGAGCTCGAAAAAATCGCCTCGTTACCCGACCTGGTGGAGCTACAGCTACAGGGAAACCCACTGGCGCGGAAACAGGTGTACCGGCCAATGACGCTGCGGCACTGCGAAGCACTGCAGACGTTGGACCAAAGACTGGTCACGGCGCACGAGCGCGAACACGTCGAGTTTCTGTTCTCGCCCGTGGATGGGGGTGGCTTTCCTCATTCTTTCGAGGGGGACGACGGGACCGGCGGTGTGGACCTGGACCGGGACTATTTCCTGGGAAGTTCGGACCAAGCGCGTCACGGAACCGAGTTCACGCAAACGCACCCGGAACGTTCCGGAAGCTCCGGTCACGGAAACGCAACGACGGCGGCGCGCGGCCGAAACAGCGCGCCGGCGCAGGTTTCCTTCCCCGCCGTTTTCGCGACGCAAACCCCGGCGCGGGTTTCACACGCCGGGCGGGTTGTGTCCCAGTCAACATGCCCAATGCGCGTGGCTCACCGTGAGCCTGTTTTGCTGAACAACGGCGCGCGGCTCGGCGCGGGGGGGGACCGGGATTTTCACGAAACGCCTTTCGGTACGGCGTCACGGCGCGGCGTCGCCGGGTCCGCGGCGCGTGTCGAACTCGCAAACGCAAACGACGCGAGAACCGCGGCGCCTCGCTCCGCTTTGGTTGCGAAGCGAGGGAAAACAAGAGCACCCGTGTTGCCTCGCGTGTTCGGGATGGGCCCGATCGATTCTTTCGTTGGGGTGGATCACGGCGCGTACGGCGTGCGCCGTGACCGGGGGGAGGGTAACCCGCGCGGCGCGGCGAAACACGCCTCGCGGAAAGAAATCGCCGAGGAGCCCAAGCCGAAGACGTTTCGGGAAAAGTTTGCCAGATGAACGTGCTGGACCGGCTGTGAGTTGTTGGTGTGGAACGATGACGCTGATCAAACGCTTTGCTTTGTGACGAAAACACAGATGCAAAAAGGTCTCACCACTGTTCGTCAGTCGCGAAGAATTGAATTTCGTAAATCGCTTTGTGGAGAAAACATACATGCTAACAGGTCTCGTCTACTACTCAGGGCAGCCGTTCGCTATCGCCCAGTTTTCCAACTCGAGATGGCCCCCATCTCTCGCATTTATGAGCGTACGCTCGTTCCACGGGCAGCCGTTCGCGCGCGCCCACTGCAGCGTCTCGAAGTGCCCGCCCTCCGCCGCACCCGCGCACGTTTCCGTGCTCCATGGGCAGCCGTTCGCGCGCGCCTACTGCAGCACCTCGAGATGCCCGCCCTCCGCCGCCTCCGAGCATGTGCCCTCGCACCACGGGCAGCCGTTCGCGCGTGCCCACTGCAGCACCTCGAGATGCCCGACCTTCGCCGCATTCGAGCAAGTCCCCTGGTCCCACGGGCAGCCGTTCTCGCGCAACCACTGCAGCACTTCGAGGTGCCCGCCCTTCGCCGCATTATGGCACGTCCTTGCATCCCATGGACAGCCGTTAGCGCGTGCCAACTGCAGCACTTCGAGGTGCCCGCCCTTCGCCGCGTAATGAAACGTCTACTCGTCCCACCGTGCGCCATTCGCGCGCGCCCACTGCAGAAGCACGAGGTGCCCGCCGAACGCCGCAAACGCGCACGTATTGTCGTTCCATGGGCAGCCGTTCGCGCGCGCCCACTGCAACATCTCGAGGTGCCCGCCCTTCGCCGCACACGCGGACGTCCTCTCGTCCCACGGGCAGCCGTTCGCGTGCGCCCACTGCAGCAAATCGAGATACCCGCCCTTCGCCGCGTACTGGCACGTCCTCTCGTCCCACGGCCCGCCGTTCTCGCGCAACAGCTTCAACTCCTCGAGATGGCCACCCCTCGCCGCTGCCTGACAAAGGTATTCTTGACGCGACAGGCGACCTTGCCGTTGCCGGCGCTGCACCGCGCTCAAACATCCGAGCTCTACAGCTTCATCCTCGCCAAGCTCTTCAAACTCATGCCCCGTTTCCGCCACCGCGTCGCGCATCGTGCGGCTCACCGCTGGGAGCCGTGCGAGATCGGCGGGGTCGTCGAAATGCTCAGGTCAGAGAACGTGCGTGACGACGATGTCGTTGAGAAGGCCGGGGATGGCGTCTTGCGCGTCGGCAAGGCTCGCGGGAGTAGTGGTGATCGCCATATCACCAATCACGGCAGTCATTTCGGTATGCGCTGCGTCGGAGGACATCGTGGAGGGTCCGTGTGCGCGTCGTTGTGCGTCGAGGCTTCCGAGAAAAGCGTTACAATTTGAATTTGGTTTGTTTGAACATCAGCTGTTTTTACATTAGTCCTACTAATACCACTCCTCTACTTCCTCATCCCCGGCACGAATGCGCCGTGCAGTCCGTGCGGGACTCTGTGTTTGAGTTTGATTTTCGCCACCGGCCCTCTTGCGAGATCCGCGCCGTCGAAAATGGCCAAACAACTCACTCCGCCCTCTTTTTCACCGCTACCGTGCTCCGCCAGCATCCCCACAAGCCAGCACTCCTCTTCCTTCTCGTCAGCGTAGGCGTCGTCCGTGTTATTTCCTCCTAACGCGTTACCCATGGCCTCGTCTAAATCACCTCCAACCCACCGCCCGCTTTTCGGGACAATCACCAGTTCTTCGCAGAACGTTTTGTTCCCCGCCCACCACTTCGCGACGTCGCCCGTGACTAAATCGACCCGGCAGTACCCCAACGGCGGGCCGCTCGTTTTCATTTCGTTTGAAAGCGACGCGTACACGAACCTGCATTGTCTCTTTCCCTCGAACAACGGGTTGACGTGCGGGTGGTCGATGCACAGGTTTTCGCACCCGGGGGTGACGGTTCGTATCACTTCTTTCGTGTTTAAGTTAACTTCGTAGCGCCACAACAGAGTTCGCGGGATGTTGTTGAAATCAGGCGATAGCGGCGTGGCGATTGGAAACGGCCACGGCTCGGATCGCGACCACTCGCCCAGGAACGAGCCGGCGCCGAGTTCGTCCCACCCCGCGGTGTACGCGGTGACCCAGTTCGAGTCGGAGTCGTGGTTCTTTTTGGTATCAAATTTGATGCTACCGTCAGGGTCCTCGGAGTCATTCGGGGTGTCAGTATTTCCAACACCAACCTGCCCGTATATCGGCCGCCCGTCGTGCGCGAAGGCGACGTGGATCTCGAAACTTCGTGAGGGGCCGTCCACGGAGACGGCGGGTTCGGGTTCGGGTTCGGTGCGCCGCTTTTCGTCATCGGTTTCGGTTGTTTCTTTTTCTGGGAGCGCTCCGGGTCGGGGCACCACGTGCACTACTACCGGCAACTCCGGTTGCGACACCAAGCACTCCCCCGCGCCTTTCAAACCTAACACGTACGGCCCGGGGTCCACTTTCAAGCGGTTTTGAATCAAAACGTACCGCATCTTCGTAACCGCGAAGTCGTGAGGCGCCGCTTCGCAGTTGGCGAGTTTGTGTGTCGTGGGTTTGTGTGTTTCACTCCAGTCTTTTTCCCACTCGAAAAAAGTAACCTCCACGGCTTGTTCCGCGACTAAGCTGCTCCATGACCACCCCACCGCTTTGTTACGGTGTGGATCGATGTGCGGGTGCGCGGTGAATGCGTTGCCTCCCACGCCCAGCTTGCTTTCCACGGAAACTGGCAAACCCGCGCTGACGAACATACCGCAGCGAAGCTTCCCCCCCAAGTCGGTTTCGCCCAAACACGCCAAGGAAACCGGGTCCAATTCCACCGGCCGCCCGGCTTCGTAAAGCGCGTATATCTTTCCTCCCCAGGCCAAAATGTTGGTGTTGGCTAAGTTCTTTTGTCTCAAGTCGAACGCGTTTCCAGAGAACCCGCCCGGTTTGGGAGTCCCGAAAGGACCGCGTCTGGCGGTTGCGTCGACAAACGACTCCTCCGTGAACTCGTCAGTGCGCACGAACCGGCTGGTGAACGCCACGTCGTTCCCAACCCCAAACGCAAATCGCAACACCATCCCGTCTCCATCCAGCATGTGCTTATACTCAACCCCGCCTCTGGTGAACAACGCAGGGCCGTTGCGGTACAGCACGCCCCCGTTAAGCACGGCCGGGATCGTGCCTTCCACCGCGCACTGCTCCAAATCGTGGTCCACATCGTCGCCGTCTGTTTTGCACAACGCGACCGATTTATACGCATACGACCAGTCCGCGTGCGAATACACGCAGTACCCGAACGTGCGTTCGTCCAGAAGCAACGGGTCGTCCGGAAATATGGCGCCCCGGCGCTCGCCCCACCCCAGCGTTTTGGGGGTACGCGTAGACGAAGACGTCTTCTTCGTCGTGGGCGCGGGTACATTTTTCGTGGGCGAGGAAGAAGATGCGCGCACCACTCGAATGAAACGCGTAACGCGTTTGGTGCCACCCACGCGACCGACGCGACGTGGGGATGTCACGCGCATCGCGCACGTCGACCGCGCGGAGGCCATGCGCCTCGCGTACGCGTCGAAGTGCACGCCGCAGTGCGTTGGCGGTGGCGGTGGCTCATCTCGATTTCGGGCAATCGGAAAGACCTGAGCGTGACACGTGTGCAGGTCCTTTGCCCCGAAAACAAAGGAAACGTGACGCAAGCCGGCCTCCCTCCTCACACATCCCGGTGCGCGAGCTCTCGCCACGATGGCGAAAGGCTTGGTGAACAAAAAGCGCGTCCGCGTGTTGCGCGACGGCGACGCAGGCACCGGCCCGGTGGTGTACTGGTGCTCGCGTGACCAGCGGGTGGATGATAATTGGGCGTTGATCTACGCGTGCGACATTGCGAAACAAAACGACGTGCCTTGCGTGGTGGTGTTTAGCCTTGTGACTGCGTTTCTCGGCGCGGGTGCGCGGCAGTTCGGGTTCATGTTAAGAGGCTTGCGAGAGATGGAGCGCGCGCTGGCGAAGCGGGGGATACCGTTCGTCTTGTTGAAAGGCAACCCCGGGGAGACGGTGTGTGCATTCGCAAACGACGTCGACGCGAAAGAACTAGTGTGCGACCAATCGCCGTTGCGCCTGGGCCGGGAATGGCGAGCAGAGGTGGCGTCTAAGGCAAAGTGCGTAACCGTAGAAGTCGACGCGCACAACGTGGTGCCTGTTTGGTACGCCTCACCGAAGTTAGAGGTGGGCGCGCGGACACTAAGACTGAAGCTCGCGAAGCTGTACCCCGAGTTTCTCGTGCCGTTCCCGGAGCTGCCCGACTTGTCACACGCGATGAGCGGTTTCGGTAAAGCCGGGGACGCGTTGTCAACTGCGATGGATTTCAACAAACACGACTGGGATGCGACCATTGATCACGCGGTCACGTTAGGCAAGAACGTTCCCGAAGTGACCTGGGCCGTGCCCGGCGAGCAGGCGGCGCTCGTCACGCTTGACCATTTTTTAACAAGACGCTTGCGTCTGTACGAGTCCCGAAACGACCCGGCCAAGCCGCAGGGTTTATCCGGGCTGTCGCCCTACCTGCACTTCGGGCAGATCAGCGGTGCTCGTTGCGCCATGGAAGCCAAGAAGTTCTCGAAGCAAGCCCCGGAAGCGGTGGCTTCATTTTTCGAGGAGCTCGTGGTGCGCCGGGAGTTGGCGGATAATTTCTGCTGGTACTCGCCCAAGTACGATTCGTTAGACGGACAGAAGTACGACTGGGCCAAGGACACGCTGCAGTTACACGCGGCTGACAAAAGAGAGCACGTGTACACCCTGGACGAGTTTGAAAACGCGAAGACGCACGACAAGCTGTGGAACGCGGCGCAACGCGAGCTCACCTTCGGCGGGAAGATGCACGGGTTCATGCGGATGTACTGGGCGAAGAAGATTCTGGAGTGGACCGCGTCTCCAGAACAAGCCCTGGAGTTTGCGATCTTTCTCAACGATAAGTACTCGCTGGACGGAAGAGACCCATCAGGGTACGTGGGGTGCGCGTGGTCAATCGTGGGCGTGCACGACCAGGGGTGGAAGGAACGCGCTATTTTCGGTAAAATCCGGTACATGGCGTACTCGGGGTGCGAGAAAAAATTCAAGATTCAGGACTACATCGCGAGGGTGAACGAGCTCGTCGCGGCGGTCAAGGCGGGAAAGAAGGACACCTCAGAGGTAAACCCCGGGCGGTTCCATCTCGATTTCGAAAAGAGGCTTTTGGAAAGGACCGGGGGGGCGAGCGAGAGTAAACAGACCGCGAGTAAACAGACTAAACAGACCGAGAAAGTCGACGCTGAGGAATTCGCGCGGATGGTCAAGGCGGCGACCGGCGCTGGTGTGGGCGACGCCGACCGCGCGGTTGACGCGCTTACGAAACTTCGTGACGTATCCGTTACCGCCGAGCTCCTAGCGCTGACCGGCGCGGGGAAATCAGTAAAGGCTTTGTCAAAGCAAACCGAAAACGCAGCTGTCGCCGCGGCGGCGAAGAGCTTGGTTGCGCAGTGGAAACAAGCGTTGATGGGGTAGAGATATCTAGAGGGTAGATGGGTAGATAGTAGCTTGAATCTGGATTTATATTAGCAATCTTTCTTTTCGCGTCACCCCGAGGCGTCTTTATGCCATGGCGGCTTGGCGCTCCTTGAAGCCGGCGCCGTCCAGCCACGGGTACGCGGCTGTGCGGCTTTTCTCGAACGAGGCGATTTTGTCCGCCTTCTGCAGCGTCAACCCGATGTCGTCCAGGCCGTTGAGCAGGCAGTTTTTGCGGAACGGGTCGACTTCGAATTTAATCTCGCTCCCGTCGGGGCGCCTCACGACTTGCGCGGCCAAGTCAACCTCGAGTTCGTCACCCGCATCGGCGTCCGCCATGAGCAAACGCACCTCCGCCTCCGCCAAGCGAATTGGTAACATGCCGTTCTTCAGGCAGTTCCCGTGGAAGATATCCGCGAACGAGGTGGAGATGATGCACGAAATTCCCAAGTCGTTGATCGCCCACGGCGCGTGTTCTCTGGACGACCCGCACCCGAAGTTATCGCCGGCGATGAGGATTTTGGTACCCGCGTACGCCGGCTTGTTCAACACAAACTCGGGTTTCTCGCTGCCGTCTTCGTTGTAGCGCATCTCGTAAAACGCCCCGGCGCCCAGGCCAGTTCGTTTGATCGTCTTCAGGAACTGTTTCGGGATGATCATGTCGGTGTCGATGTTCTGCATGTCAAGCGACGCGGCTTTGCCTTTCAGGACGGTGAACTTGGGCATACCACCCGCGCCGGCCACCGCGACGCCTTTGCCCTTCTTGGGCATGGGCGCGATAACGTCGCCTGCCACCAGATAAGTCTTGCTATCCGTTTCGGTGTTGATATCAGTGGACTGGCCAACCTTCCGTACGTCCGCCAGCGTTCCCGTGATTGCAGCGGCGGCGGCCATCGCGGGGGACACGAGGTGCGTCCGCCCGCCGTTGCCTTGGCGCCCTTCGAAGTTCCTGTTCGAAGTCGAAGCGCAGCGTTCCTGGGGAAGCAGTTTGTCCGGGTTCATGGCGAGGCACATGCTGCACCCGGGTTCGCGCCAGTCGAACCCCGCTTCGATGAGGATCTTGTCCAGCCCTTCCGCTTCCGCTTGTTCCTTCACGATGCCTGACCCAGGAACCACCATGGCGTACACGTGGTCCGCGACCTTCTTGCCTTTGGCGACGGCGGCGGCGGCGCGGATGTCCTCGATCCTGCCGTTGGTGCAGGACCCGATGAAGGCTTTGTCGATTTTGATTTCTTCCATCTTCTGCCCAGGGGTAAGGCCCATGTAATCCAGGGAGCGCTGCATGGCTTTCGCTCTTTGTTCGTCGAAGTCGGCGGGATCCGGGACGACGCCGCTGATGGGCACGACGTCTTGCGGCGACGTGCCCCAGGTAACCGTGGGTTCGATGTCGACCGCGTTGATGACGATCTCGGTGTCGTACTCCGAGTCCGCGTCAGACGCCAGGCTTCTCCAGTACGCCACCGCTTTGTCCCAGTCCGCGCCCTTGGGCGACATCGGCCGACCCTTCAGGTACTCGAAGGTGACTTCGTCGGGGGTGATGATCCCGGCCCTCGCGCCGGCTTCGATGGCCATGTTGGAGATGGACATCCTGGCTTCCATTGAGAGGTTCGCAATTGCTTCGCCTGCGAACTCGATCACGGACCCGGTGCCGCCCGCGGTGCCGATGACCCCGATGACGTGCAGGATGAAATCCTTCGACGTGACGCCGGCGCCGAACGGACCAGACACCGTGATCCTCATGTTTTTCGAAGGCTTCTGTAAAAGCGTCTGCGTCGCAAGGACGTGCTCCACCTCGCTGGTGCCGATGCCGAACGCGAGGGCGCCGAACGCGCCGTGCGTCGCCGTGTGCGAGTCTCCGCACACAACAGTGGTGCCGGGAAGCGTGAACCCTTGTTCCGGGCCGATAATGTGCACCACGCCTTGTCGCTTGTCATTCAGGCCGAAGTAGGTCAGGCCGAAATCCTCCACGTTCTCCTCCAGGGCCATGACCTGCAGCCGCGAATCGGTTTCCTTGATGAAGTTAGCCACGGTGTCGAACCCGCTCCTGTCGCTGGTGGGGACGTTGTGGTCCACGGTAACAAGCGTGGCGTCCGGGCGACGCACGTCCCGGCCCGCGGTGCGCAGGCCCTCGAACGCCTGCGGGGACGTCACTTCGTGCACGATGTGGCGGTCGATGTACAGCAACAACGTGCCGTCATCCTGTTCGTCCACGACGTGGTCTTGCACGATCTTGTCGTACATGGTTTTGCCTTTAGCGGTGACGCCCACGGGGGCGGTGCGCGCGCGGGTCACCACGCGCGCGGAACCGGAACCATTTGGCTTGCGCGAGATCGCGATTCGGCTGGCCAGTGACGAAACGCGGGCGCCGGTGGCGCGGGGGGCGGCGGAGGACATCATGGTCGCTTGGGACGACGCGGGATGAGTGTCGGTCTCGCGACACCGAAGCGGGGGGGAGGCTGCGTGAAACGCGAAGCGAAGCGCGTCGCGTAATGAGGGGGGGGAGTCGGCGTCCTCGATGGGAACTGGATAAGTGGCGGCGATTGTTCCTCGGATCAGCACTCGTCTCGTGTTTTTCTCGACTGGCTGTGCCCCAGCGCGTCACTCGCGCAGGCGCTTCCGGCGACGACTGCGAGTTGCCGGCGAACATGTCCGGCGTGGATCACGGGTGCGTGCCCTTTCTTGACCGAAACCGCGCCGGTTTCCCACTCAACTCGCCGTGTACGGCACTCCGCCCCCCAGATCTGGACTCACATCGTCGACTCCCGCATCGCGCCGTCTGCGCCGAGATTGTGAAATTCCGTCGTCATCGCGCTGACCCCCCGTTTCTTCCCTTCCCAACCAACAAACCAGCCGCGAGCCTTGTCCCCACCGCATTTTCGACGACATCGGCGGTGCGTTCGCGATGGGCGCGGTTGGCGGCGGGGCGGTTAACTTGGTGAAGGGCTTCTACAACAGCCCGAAGGGGTACGCGTTGGCGGGCGGTTTGCAGGCGATTCGCAGGGAGGCGCCTAAAATAGGCGGATCCTTCGCGGTGTGGGGCGGTTTGTTCAGCGCGTTCGATTGCTCGTTGGTTGCTATTAGGCGGAAAGAAGACCCGTGGAACCCTATCATGTCCGGCGCGTTGACGGGGGGGGTGTTACAGCTGCGGTACGGCCTCGCCAGCGCCGGGCGGAGCGCCGCGTTCGGCGGGTTCCTGTTAGCCGTGATCGAGGGCATCAGCATCATGTTAACCAGGGTCACGGCGCCGCCGCAGGCGCTTCCCGCGACGATCGACGTGCCTGTTGCGGCTTCTTCTTCAGGCGCGGCGGTTGACAGCGGGCCGCAACCCACACCGACGGTGGTGAGCCAAGGCGGGATGGTCAGCGACGGAAACGGAATGTCAAGAGTTCCGGAAGACGTCAAGCCGAAAAACGGGTTCTGGGGAAACGTGTTTGGGGGCGGGCGGAAAGACGACGGTAACGACGACTCGGCGGCACCCGCGATGCCTTCCTTCGGGGGCGAGCTTAAATGAATTTTGTGTAGTAATCAATGAGAAGCATTAGTTCCGCTGGTCTGTCTCGTGCTTCGTGCCGCGGTTTTTTAACGCTTTGTGGGCATCACTTCAGAACCAGACGTTCTCCGCGTCCAACCATTCATTCATTCTCAATCAATCGTTCATTTTCAATCAATCAATCATTCATTCTCAATCAATCACTCCATTCATTCTCATTCACTGTCTCGAAACAACCCCCGCAACCTCGCCTCGCTCGCGTCCAGTAACGCGACGCCTCGTCTGGTGAGCACCGCGAGTACCCCCGTTTTTTCGCACATCACCATCGACTCTCTGTCCATTCGTACCAGGGTTGCATCTTGGCCGGATGGACCATAGGCGTGGCCTATGAACGAGGGGAGGTTCGGGACGAAGGTGTTCGGCTCGTCGACGTTACCGTCGCGCACGTCCCTCGCGAACCGCGCCGGTCCGCCGAAGCCCCACTCGGTGACTGGCCCGCCAATCGCGGGCGATACCACCAAGTCGCTCGGCGCCATGCCCCGTAAGAAGTCGGGGGATATCCCCTCCGGCGGCAAATCCGCGCCCCATCGGTCCACTCGGAAGAAGTCGTGGCTCAAACCGGCGGTGCCGACGATGGAGGCGCGCGCGGCGCCGTCCGCCATGCTCATGGCGTGAGGGTCGGGCTCCGAGACTAACTGCGCGTACGCCGCCTCAGATGAGGAAGCCGCCGCAGCGGATAACGCCACGGAGCCTTGCCGCGACGGGAGACGAAGGAAATCGTCAGCCAGGTCGCCGGCGGTTGATTGATCAACACTTGCATCTGCGTCTGCGTCTGCTTCGTCATTCGCATTCGCGCGCTCGTTTCCGCCGCGAAACGCCCGCGCCAAATTCTGAAAATCCAGACTGACTTCTCGCCACGGCGCGGTGTTTTCTTTGTGCTTTTTCAACGACGTTATGGACCCGGCACCGCCGTCAATCACGGTGGCGTTGAACAGACTTATCTCCCTACAGGATGGACACGCGTTTTCGTAGGGCTTGCCGGAAGATGCGCGGAAGTTTTGCAAATACTCGCGAAGACACGAAACGCAGAACGGCGCGCCGCAGCACTTCGCCCGTACCACGTTTTTCTTGCGCTCGGAGTTCGCAAACGGGTTGGTTTTCAAATCGTACGTGTACAGTTTCGAATCAACACCGCCCGCGCCCGGTACCTCGAGGCAGATGGGACACGAGTCGTCCTCGTCTTCCGATTGCGACTGGTTTGTTTTTTCGTCGGGAAAGGATGGAAACACGGTTTCTTTCGTTTTCCCGTTTGATTCGTCGTCGCCGGTACTCGTTCGTTCCACGGATACCCTTTCGACGTCCTCGGAAACACCCGTGGCCTCACCCGCGAGGGTCACGAACAACTTGGTGGTCGCATCAGATGACGAACTTGGCAAGCTTTTAGTGTCGTGCACCAGCGCGAACAGCCTTCCCTGACACGGGCCAGGCACTAAAGAAACGCATCGCGCGCCGGCCACGCACCGCTCCAGCGCGGCGCTCGCGCTTTGCTGTTTTTCATAACAATCAGCCGCGCTGCCTTGTGTTCCGAACCTCCACACACCAGCACAAGGCGACGACCCCTTCCAAACCGCCGCCAGCCCAGATTCCCAGCCAGTCACGCAAGGCATGCCCCCGGTCACCTCCGGGAGCGAGGGATCCGCTGATCCGGCGTTTCCGTTTGCGAAACTTTGCAAAGCAGCGTCGCCGCCCATTTCAAACGAAGCCCGCTCCACCAACCGTTTCGCGCGTAACGGCGTGCCTTGTGGGAACCCAGGTCGTGCGAGGTGCCACTCGTGTACGCATACGTGTAGTTTTGACGAGTTACCTCCCGAGTTTCCTGAGTTACCGACCGACCCGGCGGAAATGACGCACACGTGCGCCGCTTTTATGACCACGTTTTCGGAACCGGATTCGGATTCCTCGGCGGTTCGCGTTACGGTCAGTCCCGCGAACGGCGCCAGAATCGGGGTGGGCGGTAACCTTTTGCGCACGCCACCTGGTGGAGCCGGTGCGCCCGGGTTTAGCCGTCGTAGCTCACCAGGGTCCGGCCCGAGCGCGGGTGCGTGGTGCGGGCCCGCCTGCGCCACCGCGATTGGCACGGGCGACGCCCCGCTCCAGATGGACAACGTGGCGTTTGATCCCTGGAACCCAAGCGCGCCCTCGCCGGTGCGATACATCCTGGCGGCGGAAACCGCAACGAGGCCGCCTTCTTCGTCAGCGGGTAGCATACGCGCCACGGGGCAAATCCCGCCATCAGGCCAGGCCATGGGAAGCGTCAACACTCTGGTTTCGTGACCGGTATCAAGGCACAGGACGGAAACTCGCGCTGGCCTCGGGTCGTACCCTCCAACGCCCGTCACGTCGACCTGGACGCCGCCGTGCGCCACCGCGACCGCGCCAGCGGGGTGCGCAACGCACGCGGGGAGAACGCACATCGCGTCTATTGGGCACCGGTCGCCGCCGCTGCCGTTCAAAGAAACGACCACCCACACGGGCGACGCGGGGGTGTCCGTGACATCCGAAGCGGCTCGCGCCCGCGAGCGCGAAACCACGTCAATCGCGCGCCACGCCACGACCGCACCGTCTTCGTACCCGACCACGCACGTCTCGCCGGAAAACGCCAGCGTCGAGGGACGCGCGGCATCACGCGCGCCGCGCGACGCGCGAAGCTCCCCGAGAAGAGCCAGCCGGGAAGCCATCGCGCGCGCGTGTCTGGCCGTTGTTGACGAGGAGATTAGCTAAGGAGAGGCACTCTTGTCCGAGACACGACGACGCGTATTTTTATGACAGGCGTTTTTTGTCGTTGTTTCAACTCTCGCCTTCGCTACGCTCGCTAGAACGAAGCGGATTCAGGTCGTTCCCCTCCGCTCGTTTCCTCTCGCCTGCGTTCGCCTTCGCGCTCCCTCCCCTCCGACGACACCTCGCGACGTTGCGTTTTCACGGTCGACCGATGCCCCGCCCGCGCGTTTGGAGCCTCGCTATTTCCATTTCCGTACGGCGTCGTCTCCGCGAACCGCCCCAGTTTCCGCATCAGGTGTTCGTACTTGTAGATAAGCGTCTCGTGTTCTTCGCGGTAGTTCTTGGCTTTCCTTGTTTGCGCATCGGATGTGGCTTCCGCGTCGCGTCGCGCCGCGGTCGCGTCTCGCAGGTCACACCGTTGCCGTTCCAGCGACGCCTCCGCGGCGCGCACCCGCGCCTCCGCCGTCGTCGCCCGCGTCACCGCTTCTTCAGTCAGCGCTTCCTCCTCGCCAACCGCGGCGACCAAGTTGGCGCACTGCGTTTCGAGGCGCGCGACCGTCGCCGCGTGTCTCGCTTTCAACGTGTTTGAATGCGATTCCCAGCTCAGCTTCGTGGTGCTCATTTCGTTTTCCCAACTCTTCCTCCCGCTCTCCAGCGCAAACGCAAACGCCGCGGCTTTCTTTTTACTCTCGCCGATCAGCGCCTCCGCCCGGTCCGCCAGCGTCTTGGAATTCGTCACCAGGGCGTGCCGGTTCTCCTTGTCCCGTGTTTCCAATTCGTGGACCGTGCTTTTCTGCACCTCCTTGACCTTTCTTTCCGCGGCTTTTACTCGCTTAGCGTATTCCCTGATCCTCGCGTCTTTGTGTTCCACAAGGGTTTCCGCGGCTAACTGCTTTTCACTCAACCCCGCGAGCTTCTCTCGCGTTTCACGTAAAGCGGCGGCGACGTCCCGCGCCCGCGACGCGTCTTTCGCGGATTCCCGCTTGAAAACACCCAACTGCGTTTCAAGTGCCTTGCAACTTTCCTCCAAATCAGCACACCGACGCAACGAAGAGCTCAAGTTCGCCTTCGCCGCCGCCTCGTTCGCGGAAACGGCGCGCAACTCGAGCGTCGCCGCCGCCGCGGTGGCTCGGGCTAACCTCGCTTCGTCCGCGAACGCGTCCTTCTCCTCCACCGCGGCCCTGACTCGCAAATCAGCTCTTACCACCTCGCCCTCCGCGGTAGCCGCGAGGTGCACCGCGTGCGCGCTGGCTTTCGCGTCGCTCTCGATTCGCGACGCCAAACCCTTATTCTCCGTCTCCAACCTTCCCACTCGCTCCTCCAAGTGCGTCACCGCCGTACCCGCCGCGGCTTCCCTCCACCGCGTTTGCTCCAAATCAGTGGCGTGTAGCAGACACATGGTTTCACTCTCAGCAATGCCACCTTCAAGTTTTTGAACTTTGTTACGAAGGTTTTGCAACTCACAATTTGCGTTTTCGAGTCGCGAGGCGTACAAATTCGACTCCTCAATTGCGCTCGTCGCCGCCGCGTCCAGCGCCGCGTGGATCGCGCGTTGCTCGGTGAGTTTCTTTTGCAAATCGTCAATAATCAATGGGTTCGGGTCGTGCATGTGCAGTGCTTTTTGAGAGTCACTCATGTTCCGCTGCGCCTCAAGCGCGGCTTGCGCTTTTTGATTTTCCTGAGAAAGCAACGCTTTCGTTTCGTCCAGGCGCTCGCGGAGGTTTTTAACCTCCGCGCGCGCCACCGCCGCCGCCGCGATTTGTAATTGCAGCTCCGCGGTGCGCTTGTTCAGGGCCAAGTCGCGCTCGGAGAGCTTATCACGCAACACTTGTACCTGCTCCGTGAGTTCTCGGTTTTTGTCGATAGTAAACGCGTTCTCGCCGTGCGTTTTGGTGACCATTTTCGTCACCGCCTCGTTTTCGTTTCGCGCGTGCACAAGCGCGCGTCGCAGCGACGACACCTCCGCGTCGTGTGTATCCAACCGCGCGCGCGCGTGTCGCAACGCCTCTTCCGCTTCCACGCGGTGTTCCCGGTCCCTCGCGCGCGCGTCCCGCTCTCGAGCCACCACGAGCTGCTCCTCATGCAGCGCGGTGGACAACAACACCACCCGCGAGCTACTTTTGGCGCCTTCGTTGCGTTCCGTCTCCGACAACGGCACACCCCACAAGCCTCTTCTTGTTTCGTGGTGTCGATGGGGAGACTGCGTGAGTTGCGCCTCTGTGTGGTACCGGCGCGGTGACCCGAATTGGTCACCTAGCACCGATCCTTTGGGTGTGGAGGATTCCAAACCAAACGACCCGCGCGAATGCGTCGGGCTTTGCTTCACAACACTTCGCGGTGCCACCATCGCGCCGGCCAACGTCGAGTGCCGCTCCTCCGTGAGGCGCGTATCGAGACGGGACACCAGCTCCGCTTTCAGCCCAGCAGTGGTCATGCCCCGAGACGCCAACGCCGCGCGCAGGTCCGGCACCTTCATCTTCGAAGGCGACGACGTCGCCATCGCCGTCCAGGCCTCCGCGGCTCGCCCCTCGCGCCGGAGCGAATGAAGTAGTACCACCTTGGCGCCGCACGCCGTCGCGACGTCGCGTGGTACTGGTCCCCCTGGCAGCCTGGCCACCGAAAGAAGATTTTTTTCTCGAGACGAAACGAAAACCCGATTTTCGAAAGACAAAAAGCGGCTGGTCGATCGGCCATCGCGTACCCCATACGCAGGCGCGCCCCCGACTCGCGCACGTCTCGCACTTGAACCGCCTCGGAATCGCTCGTGCTAGGTCGGATCCGAGATGTCGGCCCACATCCCGCCGATGGCCTGCCTTGTCGCGCGACAAGGCGCACCTTTCGTTAAAAGCCAAAAAGTCTCTCGCGCAGCGGCGCCGGTGTTGCCCGCCCGTATCGCGCCGCGTCGCTCGCGTCGCTGCATTTCTGTCCCTTCCGCGGTACGCGCCTCCGCCTCGGTCGCGCCGTCCGCACCAAACGACGCCCCAACCGCCGCCCCCACCCAGCCCGGCAACGCACTGGATGCGTACAGCGTGGTGATGAAGTTCGGCGGCTCGTCGGTGGCGGATGCGACGCGCATGCGCGAGGTCGCGACGATCGTGCTTCAGTTCCCGGACGAGATGCCTATTGTGGTGTTATCCGCGATGGGCAAAACAACGAACAACTTGTTAATGGCAGGCGAGCTCGCGATGAAGTGCGACGACGCGGACGAGGTGTCCGCGCTGGAACCCGTGATTGCGATTCGCAAGTTACACGTGGAAACCATGGACGCGCTACACGTGGACGACGCGACGCGCGCGGAGGTTTTAAAGTTGCTGAACAAAATGGAACAGGTCTGCACCGGGGTGGCGCTGATGCAGGAGTGCACCGGGCGGACGCGGGCCACGCTGGTGAGCTTCGGGGAAAGGATGAGCACCAGGATATTCGCCTCGTACGTGCGTTCGATGGGGCTTAACTCAAAACAGTACGACGCGTTCGACCAGCTCGGGTTCGTGACCACGGATGAGTTTGAAAACGGGAACGTGTTACCGGCGACGTATGAAAACGTGCGGAAGGCGCTGACGCTTGATACGGGGGGCAGCGCCTCGGTTGCGGTGGTGACTGGATTTCTGGGGCGGGGCGAGAAAACCGGCGCGATCGCGACGCTCGGCAGAGGCGGAAGCGACCTGACCGCCACCGTGATCGGCGCCGCGCTGAAGCTCCCAGAGGTGTACGTGTGGAAGGACGTGGATGGAGTGCTCAGCGCGGACCCAAGGGAAGTGCAAGGAACCGTCGCCATGGCGTTCCTGAGCTTCCAGGAAGCCACCGAGCTCGCGTATTTCGGCGCGCAAGTGCTGCACCCGCAATCCATGCGCCCCGCCATGGACAGCGCCAACCTGTGCGTCCGGGTGAAGAACTCGTACAACGTCCGCGCGCCCGGGACGCTGATTGGGCACACGCGCCCTGGGGGGGACACGGATTGGCTGCTCACGAGCATCGTGAGGAAGAAAAACGTCACGATGTTGGATATCGTGTCTACGCGAATGCTCGGGCAGTACGGTTTCCTCGCGAAGGTTTTCAACATCATGGACAAGGCGGGCATCTCCGTGGATTGCGTCGCGACGTCGGAGGTTTCCGTTTCGTTAACCTTGGACCCTGCGAAGGTTTGGTCCCGGGATCTTCAGAAAGAAGAACTCGATGCGCTTGTTGATGAGTTTGAAAACGCGGGCATCGCGCGGGTCCAGGTATCCACGGGGCACTCGCTGATTTCCTTGATCGGCAACGTGCAACGGAACAACGAAATCATGGAGCGCGGTTTCAAAGCGCTCGGCGAGGCGTCCGTTACGGTGAAGATGATCTCGCAAGGCGCGAGTAAAACCAACATCTCGCTGTTAGTAGGGGACGACCAGGGCTCGGCCGCGGTCAACGCGATTCACAGGGAGTTCTTCCCGTTCCAGTACGGGGAGATAATTCCCTCTGGGTCGAGGGACAAAGACGAGTAACAATACCTGTTTTGAGGATTTTGAATACTAACTCGACACCTTTCCGAAAAGAACGTCCTTTTGAAGCGTTCAGTACTACCTACTGCTTGTACTTGTACGTACTTGTACGTACTTGTACCTGCTTGTACCTACTTGTACCTACTTGTACCTACTTGTACCTTTCACACCCGTTCCATCCTCTTCAAACGCCTCACTTCTTCATCGCCTTGAGATCTTTGCTTTCCTTGAGCGTCACGATTCGGTTCAGCACGGGTTTTTCGTGGGTGCTGTCCTTGTCAAACGTGAAGTACCCCAGCCTTTGGAGCTGGAACCGTTTACTCAACGGTTCGCCCGCGCACACGCTCAGGGACGGTTCCACCAAAGCCCCGAAGTGCGTGATCAGGGAGTCGGGGTTGATCTGCGTGAGCCAAAGCTCGCTTGCGGCTTCTTTTTCGTGGGGCTCTTCGCCGTCGACAGTGGGCTCGACGGCGGGCTCTAGTTCCTTCCCGCCTTCCACGCACCCGGGGACCTCCACGGCGAACAGCTTGTCGTAAACCCTGACTTCGGTTTGCACGAACTCGGTGGACGCCCAGTGCAGGGTTCCTTTCGGGGGTTTCGTGCCCAGTGATTCGGGGTCGTACGTCGCAGTTATCCTCGTAACTTTACCACTCTCGTCCTTCTCAAAACCAACGCACGTGATGTTGTACCCGAACAAAAGACGCACGGCTTTGTTCGGGGCGAGGCCAAAAAAGTTGGAGTCGTCGACTTCGCGGAAATCGGACCGCTCCACGAACACGGTTTTCGTGAGCTGGATGATCCGGTTTCCCCGGTCCAGAAACTTGGGGTGCAGCGGACAAGACACGGGCAGTTCAACTCCAGGGTGGTTCACGATGTCAACCGGAATCGGGTCAAGCACGCCAAAAATACGATCGCAGTTCTCCTCGAGCTCGTCCCTGATACACTTTTCCAGCTTTGAAAGGTGCTGGACGTTGTCGTTCCGCGTAACCCCCAGTTCTTCGCAAAACGCGTTCACCGAGGACGGGGTGTATCCGCGTCGGCGCAAACCTTCCAGGGTTAGTAACCGCGGGTCGTCCCACCCAGCCACGAAACCGTCTGTGACTAAACGATTCAGCTTTCGCTTGCTCATCACGTTGTACGTGATGTTGCACCGCGCGAACTCCCAGGTCACGGGCTTGTACATATCCAGGGCGTCCAGGAGCCAGTAGTACGGGCCGTTCGGGGCTTGTCTGGTTTCAAACTCCAACGTACAAAGCGAGTGCGTGATGTTCTCCAAACTATCCACGAGGCAGTGCGTGTAGTCGTACGTGGGGTACACGACGTACTTATCCCCGGAATGCGGGTGTACCGCGAACTTTATCCGGTACGCGGCGAGGTCCCACATGGACGTGATGTCGGACCGCAAATCTCCTTTCATCCTGAGCGAACACTCCCCCTCTTTCAGCTCACCCACGGTCATTTGGCGGAAAAGCTCGAGGTTTTCCTCAACAGATCGCTCGCGGTGCGGAGACGCGGCACCGGGTGGTAACTCCGTGTCTTTCTTGGCAAGGCCCTCCCTGGCGCACTTCAGCTGGAACCCCTGCAGGAGCTGGCGCGACGCCGCGGTTTCGAGTTTGGTCTGGTGACACACGTACGCCTTACCTTTCTTGATCAGCTCTATGGCTAGCGAGTGGAGCTTGTCGAAGTAATTGCTGGAGTAGGTGACCTTCGCGGGAGTATGTCCAAGCCACGCCACCGAGCTCAGAATGGAGTCGATGTACTCCTGTTTCTCCGCATCCGGGTTCGTGTCGTCGAACCGCAAGTACGTTTCCCCGCCAAACCTCTTCGCGACGCCGAAATCGAAATGCATAGCCTTCGCATGGCCGATGTGCAAATACCCGTTGGGCTCGGGGGGAAACCTGGTGCGCCATTTTGAATTTGTCTCCACTAAATGTTCGTTTAACCTGGTCTCGCTGTTCACCGCGTAGTTGGGCAAGTCGCCAAGGTTGGCTTTGTTCTTCGCCACGCGGTGCCCGTCTGATCCCGGGGCGGGTAAATTGACTTCTTTCTGCACTTCAGGTTCATCGGCGGTTCCCTTCCCGGGTTTGTGCTTCGCGGCCGCGCCTTCTGATGCGCCTTCGGAAGGTTTCGCCGGTTTTACCTGCTTAGCCGGTTTCACATCACTAGCTTCGCAAAGAGTCTGGGCTTGTGTGAACAAGTCCTTCGCCGCACCGAAGTCCTTCGCCGTGAGCGCCGCCTGCGCTTCTTCACCCAACGCCAAACCCGCGGGATCGGGCTTCTTCTTCGCGACCTTCTCGAAGTTCTTCTTCGCGGTCTTAGCGCCGCTCTGGGTCACGGGCTCCGACGACGCGGGGTCCGCATCACCCATAGGCGCGATCGCACGCGGAACCGCGAAGGGCCGGGGGGAGGAGACGCGCGCGCGTGGGTGTGGAACAGCGGCGGCAGATTCGGGCGATCCTATCGAAAATACGTTTTTCGGTCGGTCGAGGTAAGGTTGTCCAGTTGGCACACCTTTTCATTAACACGCGTCACCACTTGTCATGGCGCTTGCCCTGCGCCAGGCGGTGACCCCCGTGGTCGCCGCGCGCCGCCGCGCGCGCGTCGCACCGCGGCGTGTCTTGTTTCGCGCCAAGCCAGGTTTCGCGTCACCTCGGGTGCGAACGACGCGAATAGGCTCGTCCGAGGATGGCGACGAAAATGGCGTGGACGAAATCGATGACGAAATCGAGTCACCCGACACCTCATCCCCCGATAGCTCTCCCCTGGGCGACTTTATCAGCTCTCCCCTTTTTTACGTCACCGGTGGCATCGCCTTAGGCGTGGCGGTGGTGCAACGGTTCGAGAACGCGGCGTTGTTTCTAAGCGCGTTCCCGATCGTGGGGCTGACGGTTCTTTCGAAAACGGACTTCGGGGAGAACCTGCAGAACGAGGTTTTGGCGAAACGTCCGCAACTGGAGTTGGCGGCCCTGGAATGGGACGCGGAACGGCGGAAGGTCCGGACCACGTCAAAGTTCTTCGGCCCACACCGAACTGTGTTCACGCAAAACCCCCCGGAATACCTGAAAGGAGAACTGCCAGGAGACTACGGCTTCGACCCGCTCGGGCTCGGGCGAGACGACGACGACGATGATGCGAAAACGATTGATGTCAAATCGACGGAAGAACCGAATGACACGGGGTACGTCAATCCTCACCAACCTGTTCTAGGTAAAAACCTGGCCCGGGGCGTGGAGCTGGAGCTGCTGCACTCGCGATGGGCCATGCTAGCGGTCGTGGGGGTGGTGGTTCCCGAGCTCGTCAACGACAGTGGATTGCTAGGTACGTATCGGGCCTTTCCCAAATCCCAAAACTGTTTTCCCATACAAGACTGACACTTTCTTTTATTTATCTCAGACATAGCGGAACCCGTGTGGTGGCGCGTGGGCGCCGCGAAGTTGGGTGGCGCGGATCTTGACTATTTAGGCCTGGGCGGCTTCGTCATCGCGGGAAAGCAAGGCATTTTCATCATCGCCGCGTGTCAGGCCGTGTTGATGGGTGGGCCGGAGTACGCCAGGTTTGTTGGCATACGGAGCCTGGAACCGGTTGGCGTGTACCTTCCTGGTGATAAAAACTACCCGGGAGGAGTGCCGTTCGACCCGTTCGATTTGTCCGCCGATCCCACGTTCTTCGAAAACCAGCGAGTCGCGGAAATAAAGCACGGCCGCCTGGCCATGGTCGCCATGGCGGGGTGCTTTGTGCAAGCCGCGGTGACGGGAGTGGGGCCGGTGGAGAATCTGAGGAACGCGCTGAGCGGGGTGTTATTGTGAAAAGCCAAAAAATCAGAATCAAACGCCACCTCATCACCATTCGTATCGTTCGCGCCTCGCGTGTCCTCGCGGTCCAGGACTCGTTTTGTCCTCGCTTCGCGATGTCGCTCGCACAAAAATAGCAAAATGGTCAAAAAACCTCGGAAGGTGTAACGCTCAAAAATATTTCGAGCCTTCTTCCCACAACGACGCGCACCACACGCCGTCCTCCGCGATGGATTCCTCCTCATGGGCGCACGGTATTTTTACTCGTCCGCGCCGCACTACCGCGACCGTTGCGCGCAGGTCCTCCCCGCAAGAAGCCATCCCCGGCCTTCTCGACGACATCGTCATCACGCACGTTCTCAGATCTGAGCATTTCGACGATCCAGCAGACCTCGCACGGCTCCCAGCGGTGAGCCGCGCGATGCGCGACGCGGTGGCGGCGACGGGGCTTGAGTTTGAGGAGCTTGATGAGCATGAAGCCGTTGACCTCGTATGTTTAAGCGCGCTGCAGCGCCTGCAACGGGGAGGTCGCCTGTCGCGTCAAGAATTTCTTTGTTACGCAGCGGCGAGGAGTGGAAATCTCGTGAAGTTGAAGGAGTTTCGCGCAAACGGCTTCCTGTGGGACGGGCATCTCGAGGTGATGAAGTGGCTACGCGCGAACGGTTGTCCGTGGAACGAGGAGACGTGCATGGGTGCGGCAGAGGGCGGGC
>Ga0115007_10000322_pt1 | contig 31791 bp, 25 predicted proteins | sample ArcOceMetagenome_2_FD_87166 | JGI IMG/M metagenome (GOLD analysis project Ga0115007, IMG submission 87166) | Marine eukaryotic phytoplankton communities from Arctic Ocean - Arctic Ocean ARC135M Metagenome | ecosystem: Environmental > Aquatic > Marine > Oceanic | place: Arctic Ocean | collected...
ATATAAAATACATTATATAGTTTTTAAATAGTTATGTATTCATTTGGATATACAAATTGTAAATTAAACCCAATATTAATAGATAATATTACTGAAAATATAATAACGAATGAATTTAAATAAATTAAATATATTGTTTATCGCCAAAACTTAAAAATTGAATAAAAATTTTATATATTAATTGATTATACAAATGAGTCAAAATTTCATATTAATTGATGGTAGTTATTTTATATTTTATAGATTTTTCGCATTATTGAATTGGTTTAAATTGGCAAAAAAAGAACAAATAATTGATAAAGAAAATCCTCCAATTGAAAATGAAGAATTTCTTAATAAATTTAAAAAAACATTTATTTCAAAAATAGAAGAAATACAAAAAAAACTAAAGATAGAAAATCCGATAATAATAGTAGGAAAAGATTGCCCCCGTAAAACAATATGGAGAATGAAACATTTACCAAGTTATAAAGAAAATAGGGTATATGACGATTCATTTTTAGGAGGTCCCTTCTTTAAATTAGCTTATGAGGATGATTTATTTATAAAGGGTGGAGCGAGTAAAATAATGAAATATCCTGAATTGGAAGCGGATGATTGTTTGGCTATTTTAACAAAAAAGTTAAAAAATACATTTCCTGATGGAAAAATAACAATAATAACAAGTGATATGGATTATTTACAATTAGCATGTGAAAATGTAGAATTATATGATTTAAAATTTAGAAAATTAACAGAGCGAAAGTCATCATATGATAATGCAGAAAAGGATTTATTTGTGAAAATTATAACAGGGGATAAGAGTGATAATATAAAGGGAGTATTTAAACGATGCGGATCAAAAACAGCATGTAAATATTATGAAAATAAAGAATTATTTGAAAATAAATTAAAAGAAGAAGAGGGAGCAATGGAGAGATATTTATTAAATAAAAAAATGATAGATTTTAATGAAATTCCTGAAGAGTTGATAAATAAATTTATGAATCATTATGAGTTAAATTATTCTGGAGTTGTGTAATTCTTTAATTTTATAATAAAAAAAGATTATCTATAATTTTTTTTTATTAATATGAATGTAAATTTAATTAGTAATAATTCTTGGAGCAATATTCATAGAAATTAATTCTTGAAATAATAGTTTGCAAGCATATGGTAGTTGAACTCTATTGAAATCTGTTCTATTATTACATGTTTTGCAAATATGAATTTTCTTTTCACTATTGAATACGACAAACATACCACATTTATTACAAGAATGAACTTCAAAAGAATCACTTGCATGATAAATTCTATCTTGTGTAAATCTACTGGCTCCATGTGAAATCATGCAATCTCTCTCCATTTCACCAAATCGAAGTCCTCCATCTCTACTTCTTCCTTCAGCGGGTTGTCGTGTAAGAACAACCATAGGACCGAAGCTTCTACTATGGGCTTTATCATTTACCATATGTTTAAGTCGTTGATAAAATGCCGGACCAATAAATATAGACGTTTCAAGTTGTTCTCCAGTCATCCCATTATATAAAATGTCATTACCATTTCTTTCCATTCCTAATTTTTGTAATAGAGTAGTAATAGTTTTGATAGATTGTTCTCCAAAACTGGTTCCATCCCCAAATAATCCTAAGTCTAATAAAACTTTACCGAGTAATGTTTCTTTTAATTGTGCAATAGTCATTCTACTTGGGATAGCATGTGGGTTAATAATAATATCAGGTCTAAGTCCATCTGAATTAGTAGGCATATCATCTTCTGGAATAACAAGTCCAATGGTGCCTTTTTGTCCATGTCTCGAACTAAATTTATCACCGATAGTGGGTTTTCTGTAAATTCTGGTTCTAATTTTTGCAAATGTATATCCATCACCATTTCTATGAATATAATTTTTATCAACATAACTTTCTTCATGTGTTCTATAAACTCTACTTTGGTCTTTATATTTGATAACTTTTGTAGGATCATTTCTATTTGCTTTAATAGGAACAATTTTTCCAATAATAATATCACCATTTTCTAATAATGTATTTTCAGGAATGACGCCTTTATCATTTAATTTATCATAATTTGCAAATTTCATACCTTTTGTTTTGGTTCTATCCGCTTTACATCTAATTTCTTCATCGCCTTGAATTTTTTTATCTTCATCCTTTTCAGTATGATAAATAGTAGCTCCAAATAATCCTCTATCCAAAGAACCCTGATTGAAAAGAATACTATCTTCTTGATTATATCCGGAATATGACATAATAGCAACAATTACCATATTTCCAGAGGGTATATTATTTAATTGAATCATATTCATTAATCTGGTATCAACGAGTGGTCTCATAGTATAGGTCTGTACATAAGCAGTTTTATCCATTCTATCTTTAAAATTGGTAACATACATTCCCATTGCTTGTTTTCCCATAGCACATTGATATGTATTTCTGGGAGATTGATTGTGTTCAGGAAAAGGAATGCAACTGGCTAAGATTCCAAATATGGTGGAAGGATGTATTTCACAATGAGTATATTTATAATATTTTGTTTCTTTATTTTTAAAATTTTTTTTATTCATAGCAATTAATGAATAATTTTGTTCGGCCGCATCAATATATTCAATAAGCGATTGATTAATTTTATTATTAACTAATAAATCTTCCCAAGATAATTCGTTGTTCATAATTTGACTTGCAACTTTTCGGGTGATTAATAATTTATTTTTTTTAACTCTATATACAGGTCGCATAATTCTCCCAGCATCATTGCAAATATTAATTTCTTGTTGTCTAAAATCAAATGTGATACTTGTAAATATGTTAATAATTCCTTCATATTTTTTTTGTTTCATATATTTATAAAATTTATAAGGTTCTTTTACACTTCCAATCCAATTACCATTAATGATAATTTTAACTTTATTATATAATTCTTCAAATGTAGAATCTTTTAATTTAATAATAAATTTTTCAATAACATCATAAATAGGTTGACTTACACTTTTAATAGATATATGAGCTAAATAAGCTAAATTTTTAACAACTCCTACACTTTGACCTTCTGGTGATTCGGCAGCACAAACCATTCCCCATTGAGTATTATGTAATTTTCTTGGTGGAATTAACTTACCACTTTTATCTATTGGGGTATTAATTCGTCTTAAATGGCTTAAACTTGAAATATATGTTAATCTATTTAATACTTGAGCAACGCCAACTTTATTTGAGTTAGTATTTTTTATTCCGAAATCTCCCGTAGCTAATGCTCTCTTTAATCCATTTTCAATAGTTGTTGATTTAATAATTTTATAAATATTAGTTAAACTGATAATATTTTTGTAATTATCGGTAGATTTCCAAGACCCGTTATTAATTTCTCTAACAGTTTGTTTTTGCATATCCTTGACAAGTTTATTGAAATAATTTCTAAAAAGATTATTCAAGAGAACCCCACACAAATCAACTCTTTTATTTTTATAAGAATCTCTATCATCACATTTTCTCCAACCAAAACTGGTTTGTAATAATTTATTTGTCATTAATCCCATAAAATATATTTTTTCTAATTTTTCTTTGCAATGGGGAAATAAATCGTTTGATAGAACACTTTCTGTAAATTCTTTTTTCTTTTGTAATCCTTCTTCGTAAGTCATATTAATAGGAGTATACATAGCTTGAGAAACAATAAAATCTAATGCCGCTTCTTGTGTGCTATACTTATGTGCTTCTATAATGGCAGCTTTTAATGAAAAGAGCATTCTTTTCATTGACTTTTCTTTAATATTTAAAATTATAAATTTGCAAATTTCAATATCAGATATGACGCCTAATGCGCGAAATGCAATAAACAACGGGATAGGGGTTTTAATTCTCGGAATATGAATATAAATAGGATGTCCTGAACCATTACTTCTATTGGCGATAGTAATATTAATTTGCTTGGGAGAAATACATTTGTTATCAGGTATAGATTTAATTTCAGCTAACCATCGCCATTTGTTATTATTTTTTTTAATATTAAAACACATAATGTTATTTTCAGCGGCTCTTTCTTGAGCTAAACAGGTTTTTTCACTACCATTTATAATAAAATATCCTCCGCCATCATATTTACATTCACCGGTAATATCATTATTTAAATGATTATATTGTTTTAAAATACATATATTGGATTTCAACATAATGGGTAATTTTCCAATATGAATTCTTGGAATTTTTTGATATAGATTTTCAATATTTTCAAATTTGGTTCCTGTTCTCTTAATAATTTTAATATTAACATCCAGAGTCATAGCAGAGGAATATGTGAAATTTCGTAATCTTGCTTCTTGAGGAAACATAATTTTGGTTGCTCCATTATTTTCATGAATTTGTGGTCTATATATTTGAAAATTATCAAATGTAACAATCATTTCTAACGAATAATGACCTGTTTCTTCATCTTTATCATGCTCAGAATGAATAGTAACAGGATTAAACATTTCAATAGTTTTTTTAATTTGATAATCTATAAAATTATTATATGACTCCAATTGATGTCTAACTAATCTTTCTAAGTGTTGTCCCTTAAAATAACTTTCAATAATTTTCCAACTTAAACTTTTAATATCAATATTTGTAATTTTTTTCTTTTTGTCAGTTGAAGACATATTAGAACTCATGTGAATTAATATTCTTATTACGTATTATATTTAAATCAATTTTAATATCTATAAAATATATATATATATATATATATGTCCAATGTCAATAAAAATGATAAAATAAATCTACATTCTATAAAGGATATTTCAAAATCGCTATTAAAAATTACTTGGTGTAAAAATCATACATTAAACCGTGATTTTTTTCCACTACAATCTTGTAAGAAAGATAAATTGAATATAGAAAAAATATCTAATAGTCCAATAAATAATAATTTAAAAAAACGTTTAGAAATATTAGATAATAGTTTAAATATAACAATTCAAAATATTTTAAATAATATGTCTGATAGAAGAAAACACAATAATTTTTCAAATATAAGAGATTCATTAGATAAAAATAAATATTTTAATAAAACAGAAAATAAATTAATTCCATATTCAAAAACTATAAATAAAAAACAAGCGTTAGATGATTTATTATTAAGTATAAATTCGATTCACAATTTTTCTGACAAATCTTCTTTATTTAATTATCATAGTAAATTTAATAATACACAAACTCATAGATTTCCTCCAAGAAGGAATAAATTATTAGTTAGTTCTCCGTTAAATCCTAATACTTTTAAACTTCCACCACCTGCTCCAATTATAAAAAAAACAAAAGTAAATATAAATAGAGAAATAGAATCTCTAAATGATATTTTAAAATTAATAGATGATTTTCCATTAAAAATGGATACAGAATATAATATTAATATGAAGGCAATACATAATATAAAAGGTCCTTTAATAGAATTAAAAAATATGATAGGTATGAAAAAATTAAAAAAATCTATTGTTGACCAAATTTTATATTTTATACAAAATTTTCACAAATTATCACCAAATTCCAATGATTTTATGCACACTGTGATTTATGGGCCTCCTGGAACTGGAAAAACAGAAACTGCAAAAATTATAGGAAAGATTTTTAGTAAATTAGGTATTTTAAGTAAAAATTATTTTAAAAAGGTAACAAGAGCAGATTTGATTGCTGGTTATTTGGGACAAACCGCCCTAAAAACAAGAGATGTTATTAAAGAAGCTGTAGGAGGTGTTCTTTTTATAGATGAAGCTTATGCTTTGGGTAATGCAGAAAAAAAAGACTCATTTGCAAAAGAATGTATTGATACACTTTGCGAAGGATTAAGTGATAATAAAGATAATTTAATGGTTATTATTGCTGGTTATGAAAAAGAATTAAAAGATTGTTTTTTTTCTTATAATCAAGGACTTGATTCAAGATTTAATTGGAGATTTAACACAGATGATTATTCATATGATGAACTTTTCCTTATTTTTAGAAAAAAAGTAAATGATATTGGTTGGAAATTAGATGAAAAAGTAAAAAAAATATGGTTTGAAGATAAAATAGATTTTTTTAAATTTTATGGTAGAGATATTGAAACACTTTTAGCAAAAGTAAAAATTGCACATGGTCGTAGAGTTTTCTGTTTACCAATCGAAAAAAAAATGATTATTAATTTGAAAGATATGAATAAAGGCTATAATATGTTTTTAGATATTAATGAAGTAAAATCAAGAAATGATACAACATCTAAGGATATTTTAAATCAAATGTATTGTTAAAATTCGTATTAATTTTTCTGTAATTATTAATATGAGTAAGAAAAGTATATCAATCAATCCTGATTTTTTTAATTTTAAAAAAAAGAAAAAGGATAAAAAACAAAAACCGAGTTTTAAAAAAAACAAACTTAAACCAAATGACGTAAAAAAAAAATTAATTGCAAGAATTAAAGAACATCAAAAAAAAGAAAAACAAAAAGAAATAGAATATCAAGAAAAGAAAGAAGAAAATACATTTGAAAATGATTTTCAAAGTACTTTATCTTATCTCGAAGAAATGAAAAAAAAGAAAAGAAAACAAAAAATAGAAAAACAAAAAAGAAAAACATTAAAAACTAGAGAAACGTTAGTTCGACCTTCAATAGAACCATTACAAAAAAATATTCCAGTTGATATTAATCCAATGAATGATACAATTAGAAAGGATCCACCTTATGGATGTTTAAAAGGAGGATATAAGCCAACATGGAAACAATATAATAAAACATTGAAGAATAATAAAAAAGAAATTTTAGATGAGTTTCAAAAAAAACCACTGTTGAATTTTAATTTAAATACCAATAATGAATTTTCTGAAAGAAAAGATAAATTAAAAGATTTACAAACAAAATTTAAAGGTATTAGTGAAGTCGTTAAACCAAAAAAATATAAAATTAAAACTAAAAGAAGAAGAAGAAAAATTACTCTTGGTAAAAATAGACTGAAAAACATAGTTGGTGTTTTAGTAAAAAGTAAAAAAACACGTAGAATAATTAAAAATGAAGTAAATGTTTTAAAAAGAAAATCAATAAATGAAGTAAAGAGTTATTTAAGAAAACATAATTTGATTAAAATAGGAAGTAATGCTCCTGATCATATTTTTAGATCTATTTACGAATCTGCTTATTTAACTGGAGATATTAAAAATAAAAATGCAGATGTTTTATTGCATAATTGGAATGAAGATGATATATAATATATCAAAACAACTTAATAATATATATATGTTTTTTTTTATTATATGTCGTTATCAGACCATTTTTTTAAAGGGAAATTTTGTAAATATTCAATTAGATATTTTTTTGCTTGGTGCTTTTTTTTAAGTTCAATATGTGTAACTACTACAATTATTCTAATAAATCCAAAACATATAGATTATTCGAGCCTTCAAAAAAGTGTAAAAATAATTTTTGTTGGAACCTTAGTTTCTATCATTGGTATAATTTCAAGATGTATGTGTTATAAACCAGAAGTTTATTCTGAATTATCTTATGATAATAATATATTACAATATTCACGAAACCCATACCAAGTTAATTATGAATACACTACCCCCATTGATTATTGATTCATCGATAATAAATATTTAAATAATCAATTTAAAGTATCAAGCAATATAATATATATTATATATTACTCAATGTCAAAGAAGGTAAAAGTAGATAAGGATAATAGAATGATTGCAACATATTTTAAAAATTTAAAAAAATATCAAAATGAATTTGGAGAAAAAACATTATTACTTTTACAATGTGGTAGTTTTTACGAAGTCTATAGTATGATAAACGAAAAAACGGGGAAATATTTGAATCATTGTTTTCAAGATTATTTAACTATTACTAATATGAATGTTGCAAACAAAAATGTAAAAATGCAAGCTGATGATGGTATAACATATCCGGTTAAAATGGCTGGATTTACACATGGAGATTACCATTTAGAAAAATGGGTAAAAGTATTAACAAATTCTGGTTATACTGTTGCTGTTTGGGATGAAGATGGTATATCTGGGGCAAAAAAATCAAGAAGTTTAAGTAATATTTTTTCACCAGGTTGTAATTTTAGTGTAGAAAAAAAAGAAGAAGATACAAATAATATTGCCTGTTATGTTATAAACAAATCAACAGGGTTTATTAAAAAAAATCCTTCTATTTATTTTGGTTGTGCTGTAATTGATGCTTTTACCGGAACAGTTAAAATATTTGAACATTCTATTACAAAAGCAGATATACATAATACTACTATATTTGATGAATTAGAAAGATTTAATGCAATTTATAATCCAAGTGAAACTGTAATTATACACAATTATCAGGATAATAAAAAAATTAAAGATATTATTCAATATGCTGATTTAGAAACAAAGGCTCTTCATATAATCAATCAAACTGGTGACGATAAACAATCGTTACAAGCAAATAACTGTGATAACCAAACATATCAAAAAGAAATTATTATGAAATTTTATGAAGATATAAAAGACTATGATTCATATATGGAATCTTCTTTACTTTCTGAAAATCCCTTTGCTTTAAAAAGTTTATGTTTTTTATTAGATTTTATATGGCAACACAGTGCAAATTTAACAAATAAATTACAAAACCCATCATTTGATAATGTGGATAATAGATTATTGCTCGCAAATCACTCATTAAGACAACTTAATATTGTTAATACAGATAATATTAAAGGAAAATATTCTTCTATAGAAAGACTTATTAATAAATGTGTCACCCCAATGGGGAGAAGATATTTAAAAGATAAAATATTACATCCTGTTACAGATGTTAGATATTTAAATGAACAATATAATATGATTGATTATTTGATAAATAATTGGGACAAATATGAATTTTTAAGAAAATCCTTTCAAGATATCAGAGATATTGAACATTTATATAGAAAGATAATTTTTAATAAAATCACTCCAAATGATTTATATATTTTTAATAAAAATCTTCATACTATTAAGGATATTCATAAAAATCTTAAAACTGATAAGACTATTATGAAATATATAAAAAAAAATATTGGAACAAATATTGAAGATGTTTGTGATAAATTAATTTTATTATTGGAGAGAAATTTAAATATGAAAATATGTGAAACCTTAATAAATAATAAATTTGAAATTAATTTTGTGAATAGTGGAATTAATGATGTATTAGATGATGTTAGTAAAGAATATGATGAAATAATTATTGAAAAGAAAAAATGGATAAATACAATACAAAAATTATTGTGTAAAAAAAAAGACAAAAATCCTGTTATCAAAACACATATAACTGAAAAAAGTGGCATATATTTTTATGCTACTCCTGCCAGATGCAGAGGTATTAGTGAAAATTTAACTAAAAACTATAATGATAAAAATATCATTGTAAATGGTTTAGATTTTTCTACTTTCAAACATACATCTGGTGGAATATCCAGCAATCATAAACTCGGCGGAAGTGTTTTGAATAAATTTTATAAAAAATATGGACAAAAATTAGATAATTTAACTGAAATTTTAACAAATGTTTATACCGAATTTATAATTTCTCTCCGGGATTATAATGATGAAATGAATGATTTTGTAAAATATGTTTCAAATTTAGATATGTTAATTACAAAAGCATTTGTAAGTAAAAATAATAATTATTGTAAACCTGTTATAAATACAAAAGCAAAAAAGTCATTTATAGAAGCAAAGGAAATAAGACATCCTTTAATTGAAAAAATTCAAATTAATGAAACATATGTTCCTAATGATGTAAGTATTGGAAAAAAAAAGGATGGAATGTTGATTTTTGGAACAAATGGTGTTGGTAAAAGCAGTATTAATAGATCGATAGGTATAGCCGTTATTATGGCACAAGCAGGAATGTTTGTTCCTTGTTCATCCTTTGAATATAAACCTTATAATTCTATATATACAAGAATTTTGGGAAATGATAATATTTTTAAAGGTTTAAGCACATTTACAGTAGAAATGAGCGAGGTTAGTACTTTTATTAATAATTGTGATGAAAATAGTTTAATTTTAGGAGATGAAGTTTGTTCAGGAACAGAAACCTCAAGTGCTGTATCTATATTTGCTGCTGTTCTTTTATGGTTAAATCAAACAAAATCTTCACATATTTTTGCTACTCATTTTCATCAATTAACCACTATCAATGAAATTGTAAGATTAAAAAAATTAGCTATTAAACATATGTCTGTAAAAAATATTTCTGGAATTTTATATTATACTCGTAAATTAGAAGATGGACCAGGTGAAAATATGTATGGAATTGAAGTATGCAAATCATTTGATTTTCCTGAAAAATTTATAAATAAAACATATGAATTACGTAATAAATATAATAAACAATTATGTGGTTCTTTAAAAAAGAAAAAATCAAAATATAATGCTAAAAAATTAAAAGGAAATTGTGAATTTTGTAGTAGAGAAGGCATAGATATACATCATTTAGAGCCTCAAGAAAAGGCAGATATGAATAATTATATTAACACTATTCATAAAAATCATCCTGCAAATTTAACAAATATATGTAAAGAATGCCATAACGAATTTACAAAAAATAAAACAATTCATAGAAAAACTAAAACATCAGAAGGTTATAAAATAATCGAACAATAATATAAAAATGGATCCAAAACCAGAAAAACCAAAAAAAAAACAATCCTATTTAAAAAGAAAAAGAAAGGAAATGGGTAAAAGATATGGAAATAAAAAGTATGCAAGATTAAAAAAATCTGTTGGTACAGATGCTATGGGTCAAAGAGTACAAAAATTATTAGCAAATTTTGATTTATATAAATCAAAATTTCATAATAGATTAGATGAAAAAAGGCAACAAAATAAACAAAATAAACAAAATAAACAAGCAGGTGGTAAAAAAACAAAAAGAAAAAATAAAAAAAAGAGACGAAGAACACGAAAAAGATGATGCGTTTTATTTAGGATAAATTAAATTTTTATCTAATTATAATTTATAATGACATTATTGAAATTACTTGGATTAACTAATTTAAAAAGCTTAAGAGGTGGAAAACGTAGTAGAACACGTAAGCGCAGAAAGAGTCGTAGAAGACAAAGAGGTGGGACCGGACATGATGGAGAAACCCATGAGTCTCATCCTACGACTCCTCCTGATGAAGAAGATTTTTCTTTAACTGGAGGAAGACGCAGAAATAGACGCAGAAACAGCAGAAAGTCTAAGAGAAGCAGAAAGAGTCGCCGACGCTCAAGAAAGAGACGTGGAGCAGGTTGTTCAAAAAAACGTAGAAAGAGTCGCTCAAGAAAGAGAAGAGGTGGTTCAAAAAAACGTAGAAAGAGTCGCTCAAGAAAGAGAAGAGGTGGTTCAAAAAAACGTAGAAAGAGTCGCTCAAGAAAGAGAAGAGGTGGTGCAAAAAAACGTAGAAAGAGCAGAAGCCGTAGCAGACGTAGCCGTAGCCGTAGCCGCCGTAGCCGCCGTAGCCGTTCCCGCAGACGCCGTTAATTAATTATATATAATTTTTTATACTAATTTATTATATATAATGACAAATATAATAGCTGCATCTGCAGATTTTATTAATTATAATATAGGTTATATTTTATTGGTTAGTTTAATTTTGTTTATATTTAGATTTTATTTTAGTGCAAATAATATTAAAATAGAGAAACAAAAAACAAAAATAGATAAAGTAATTGTTGTTGAAAAAATGGATAATATGAAGGAAAAAATGGATACACTTGTAAAAGATAAACTGTCAAGTGAAGAATCATGTAAAAAACATAAAAATAAAAATTTGTGCACAGCTTTAGGAAGTTGTGTATGGGCGAAAACAACAGATGAAGGAAATATAATAGAAAAATGTTTGAATGCAGAAACAGTTGAAAAAGGAAAAACTCGTGGTTTGGATGGACCGATTGATATTTGTTATTGCTCATCAAAAGGAAAATTAATACCTTGGGAAAAATATTATTATTACAACAAGGATAATCAAATAATAGAAAATAAGGGAAAATTTTGTTCAGTAAAAGGGGATAAATGTGTACAATAATTAAATAATAAAATTGATTTAATAATACCTTTCTAATATATATTAAAAATGATAATTCCTATTAAGTGTTTTACTTGTGGTAATGTATTGGCTAACAAATATTTATATTATGTAAAAGAGGTACGTAAAATTAAAATTACAAATAATATGGACATACAAGAGGTAGTATATTTAGATGAAAAAAAAATCAAAAAAACTCCAGAAGGTTTAGTACTTGATAAATTAAATTTAACAAAAATGTGTTGTCGTAGACATATGCTTACGCATGTTGATATTGAATAATTACAATTTTATGATAATTTCTAATTTTTTTAAAATATAATTATAAATTATATGGTTAGATTATCAAGAGCTTATAAAAAAAAAATGAGGAGTAAAAGAAAAAGTAGAAAACAAAGAGGTGGAGGATGTGGATGTGCGTCACAAATGTCAGGAGGTAAAAGAAGAACAAAGAGAAGAAGAAAAAAAACAAAAAGAGTAAGAAAAACTAAGAGAAAAAGACGTAAAAAACGCAAAAGACGCAGAAAACAAAGAGGAGGTAATTTATTAGCATCCTCTAATGATAGTAATTTATCTTGTAATTATCCCAAAAATTTAGGAAATCATTTTGGAAATAAATTAAATCCAAATACTTACCATACATATCCTATCAATAGTAATGGAAATATGAAAGGAGGCGGATTATGGAGTGATGTAAAACAATATTGGTGGAAAGGAAATGATGCTTTAACAAATACAGGTCACACATATAAAGGAAAAACACATAAAGTTCCTGTAAATACATTAGTTCATCCAGAAATGGGTGATAGATATTATACTTCTGAATCAGTAAATTTAGGTGAAATTCACAATGCAAAAGCCGAAGAAGTAAAAGGTTTATTGTAAAAAATTATAATTATATATTACAATGAGTTTAATTAGAACATTTAAAAATTTATGTCCTCCTGCACAAATTTATTTAGCTATTTCTGCATTAACAACAATGACTATGTGTTTTCAAAATATTGACAATCCAAATGTATATGCTTGCGGTTTGATAAAAGTGAGAACTCCAATACATAATATGATATATTTTGTATTTAAAACATTATATATTTTTGTATGGACCTATTTATTGAATATGTTATGTAAAAAAGGTATGAAAAAAGTATCTTGGTTATTACTTTTATTACCTTATATACTTATGTTTATTTTTATAGGTTTTATAATGGTACTTTTAAAAAATAATTAATTAAAAGTTAATAATAAATATTATCTTTTAAAATAAGTTTTAAAAAAAATGCTAATGATATATTATATGAGTAAAGATATTATTTCTTGGAAAACTATAGATAAATTTTTTAATGATAATAAAAATGTAATAATAAAACATCATTTAGATTCATATAATGAGTTTTTTTCAACTGGTATAAAAAATATTTTTAAAGATAGAAACCCGGTAAGAATTTTTAAAGATTTAGATAAGGAAACAAAAGAATATAAATATGAATGTGAAATATATTTAGGTGGTATAAATGCTGATAAAATATATTATGGTAAACCGGTTATATATGACGAAACAAGAGAACATTATATGTATCCAAATGAGGCAAGATTAAGAAATATGACTTATGGATTCACAATACATTATGATGTAGAAATGAAAATAAAAATTTTAATAGATAAAGAAGATGGTACTACAGGAAAAAATAAATGGGATGTTCATAATCAAACATTATCATTTGAAAAAATATATTTAGGTAAATTTCCAATAATGTTGCAGTCAAATATGTGTGTATTACAAGGATTAGAATCAGAAGCAAGATACAATATGGGAGAATGTAAAAATGACCCAGGAGGTTATTTTATAATAGATGGAAATGAAAAAGTAATTGTAAGTCAAGAAGGACGAGGAGATAATTTGTTATATATATTAAAGGATATTAATGATATTTATTCATATGTAGGAGAAATAAAATCTGTGAGCGAAGATTCATCAAAACCCAAAAGAACATTATCAGTTAGATTAGTAAGAGAACAACCTTCCCAAAGTAATAATCATATAGTTGTAAATATACCTCAAATAAGAAAACCAGTACCGTTATTTATTGTTTTTAGAGCATTAGGTGTAATATCAGATAAGGAAATTATAGAAACTTGTTTATTAGATTTAGATAAATATGAAAATTTAATAGATTTATTTATACCAAGTGTTCATGATGCAGGTAATATTTTTAGCCAACAATCTGCTCTATCTTATTTAAGCGGATTATGTAAAAATAAAACAAAATATCAAGTATTACAAATTTTAATGAATTATTTTTTACCTGGAATTGGCGAGATGAATTTTAAAGTAAAAGCGTTATACTTGGGTTATATGGTTAAAAGATTATTAAATGTTTCGATTGGCCAAGAAAAACCAACAGACAGAGATAGTTTTGAATTTAAACGATTATCAGTATCTGGAAAATTAATGCATAATTTATTTGATGAATATTATAAATTACAACTTGATAGTTTATATTTAACAATTGATAAAAAATATTTGTATAGAAAAAATAAAACAGCATATCAAGGGTTAAGTTTTATAGATTTATTTATTGAAAATAATGAAGATTTTTTTAAGGAACGTATAGTAGAAACGGGATTTAGAAGGGGTTTTAAGGGTGATTGGGGAGCATCTTCTCATACAAAAAAACCAGGTGTTGCTCAAGAATTAAATAGATTATCTTTTTGGGGATTTTTATGTCAATTAAGAAAAACAAATCTTCGTATATCTGCTGATGGAGCAAAAATAATTGCTCCAAGATTACTTCATCCAACTCAATATGGATTATTATGTCCTGTACATTCACCAGATGGTGGAAATGTTGGTCTTCATAATCATATGTCAATATCAACTATAATTACTAAGGGGTCATCTGGTAAACCATATATAAATTATTTACGAAAATTAGGTATGAAATTACTTGAAGAATGTTCTTTAGATTATATGAAATATACTACAAAGGTATTTATTAATGGTGCTTGGATAGGATGTGTAAATGATCCATTTAAAATTGTAAACATTATGAGATTACATCGTAGAAACAATATGATAGATATTTATACAAGTATAGCTTTCAACATAAAAAATAATGAAATTTCAATTTGTTCTGATGCAGGAAGACCTATGAGACCCTTATTTTATTTTATGAATAGTATGATATCTTATGAAAGAGAAAAAGTATTAAAATTATATGATGATAATTCTATAAGTTGGGAAAATATAATTTATGGTTTTAATAAAACAAAAAATATATTAGAAAAAGATTGTAAAATAACACTCGATGATAAAACTATAAATTCATTAGTAGAAAATTCTTGTTTAGTCGATTATTTAGATACATTAGAATTAAATAATATGTTATTAGCTCATTCAAATGATAAAAGAGAAGAATACAGTAAAAAAAGAATAACTCATTGCGAAATACATCCTTCTTTGATTTTGGGATTAATGGCAAATCAAATTATATTTCCAGAAAACAATCCATATCCGCGTGATGCTTTTTCATGTGGTCAATCAAAACAAGCTGTATCACTATATCATTCAAATTTTAATACAAGATTTGATAAATCAAGTTTTGTTTTGAATTACGGACAAATTCCATTAACAAAAAGTAAATATTTAAAATATACTACAAAAGAAGAACATCCATATGGAGAAAATGCTATTGTGGCTATTATGTGTTATTCAGGATATAATGTAGAAGATGCTGTTATAATAAATGAAGCTTCACTCAAAAGAGGTTTATTTAGAACAACATATTATAACACTTATCAAGCTTTTGAAGAAACTGAGAAAATGGGAAATATTAAAGTAGAAAAAAAATTTATGAATGTATTAGATAAAAATATTTCTGGATTAAAACCAGGTTATGATTATCAATCTTTAGATAAAACATCTGGTATTATTAAAGAAAATAGTAAGGTTACAGAAAAATCTGTGATAATGGGAATGGGATCTAATAGTATATTATCAAGTGATTCTTATATAGATAATTCAATATATGCAAAAAAAGGTCAAGTTGGTATTGTAGATAAAGCATTTATGACTGAAGGAGAAGAAGGAAAAAGAATAGCAAAAGTAAGAATAAGAGGAGTAAGAATACCGCAAATGGGAGATAAATTTTGTTCAAGAGCTGGTCAAAAGGGGACAATAGGAATTGTATTACCTGAATGTGATATGCCATGTACTGAAGATGGTATCAGACCTGATATTATTGTGAATCCTCACGCAATGCCCAGTAGAATGACAATAGGTCATTTAGTTGAAACATTAACAAGTAAAACAGGATGTATTTATGGAGCATTTGGTAATTGTACGGCTTTTACAAATAAAGGACCCAAACATAAAGAATATGGTAAAATGCTAACAGAACAAGGTTATCATTCAAGTGGTAATCAAATATTATACAATGGTATGACAGGTGAGCAATTAGAAACAGAAATTTATTTTGGTCCAACATATTATTTACGTTTAAAACATATGCCCAAAGATAAAATAAATTATAGAGCAAGAGGTCCAAGAACTGCTTTAACAAGACAAACTGTTCAAGGAAGAGCTAATAATGGAGGATTAAGAATTGGAGAGATGGATAGAGATTGTTTAATTGCACATGGATTAAGTGGGTTTATTAAAGAATCTATGATGGTAAGAGGTGATGAATTTCAAATTACTATTTGTAATAAAACAGGTTGTATAGCAATTTATAATGAAGAAAATAATATATTTTTAAGTCCTCATGCAGATGGCCCTATCAAATTCGTTGGAAATTTGATAGAAGATTTAAATGTTGTGAATATAAGTAAATATGGAAGAGATTTTAGTGTTGTAAAAGTTCCATATGCTTTTAAATTATTAATGCAAGAATTAAAAACAATGAATATTCAAATGAGAATAATTACTGAAGATAATATTGACCAATTATTGACATTAACTGAAGGTACAGATATTTCTAAATTAACAAATGGGACATTTTTGAATTTAGAACAAGTTCAAAATGAAATATTAAAAAGACAAAATGAAAAAGATAATCAAGTAATTAAAGAGAAAAAGGTAGAAGAACTTTCTACAACACATCAAAGTATTTTATTTGAAGATATTGAAGGTGTTGATACAAATATACCAAAACAAAATGAAGTCAATGAAGAAGATGACGGTGTAGATTTAGATAAAAATGCATTAGACGGATTTAATTTTAGAAATGGTGATTTAGTAAAAGTAAAAGAAGGATATTATGACAATCAATATAGGAGTTCTGTTTTTAAGGTGATAGACTATGATAAAGAAGATATGCAATATAGTTTAATAGGAGAAACTGGAGAAAGAGCAGGAGAATTGATAAGTGTTTGGGAAGATGAAATAGAAAATTTTAAGTTTAATCCGGATAAATTGGAATTAAATGAAGAAGAATATATACCAGTTTCCCCTACTTACGGACCGGATTCCCCTACTTATGAACCGTTTTCCCCTACTTATGGACCTGAAAGTGATAATGAAGAACTTAATAATTTTGTATTGGATGATAATAACGAAGAAGATAATAACGAAGAAGATAATAACGAAGAAGATAAAGAAGAAGAGAAAGAAGAAAAGGTATTAGAATCAAAAAGTTCTTTAGATACTATACCGACAGAAGGGTTAGATAAATTATCTACTATAGAAGAAGATGAAGTAAAAGAAGAAAATGAAGATGATAATATTAAAAAAACAATAACATAATTATTTTATATAAAATTGAAAATATATAAAATGATTTATATAACTAATATAAATATGAGTGCAGCAAAAATTACAAATAGTCAAATAATTTCACATTTATTTAATTCAAGAAAAATAATTTTAGATTTAGCAAAACGTAGAGGATTTAATATTGAAGAATATAATAATTTTACAATTAATGATATTTTAGTAATGCATACAAATAAACAATTAGACATGTTGCTTACAAATAATGACACAGGTAAAAAAATATTTTATAAATATCATTTAACTACAAAAATTCGTCCGGCACAAGTTGAAGACTATATTGAGGATTTATTTCAATTAGATGATCCTCCTATTTTAACAAAAAAAGATGATTTAGTAATTATTGGTAAGGACTCGCCTAATCCTGCTTTAAAAAATTTATTACATTTAGAATATGAACAAAATCAATATTATGTAAACATATATAATTTTCATAATTTTCGATTAAATATATTAGATAATAATTTAGTACCATATCATAGAATATTAAGTGAAGAAGAAAAAGAAAATATTGCAAAAAAGTATAATATTATGAAGAGTGAAAATTGGCCTGAAATTTCAAGATTTGACCCTCCAGCAATAGCTATTGGTTTAAGACCTGGCCAAGTAACCGAAATTACAAGAAATAGTCCAACAGCATTAGAAACTAAGTATTGGAGATTATGTAAATAATATATATATAATATAATATGGCATTAAGTAAAACACAGATAAATAACTTGGAAAAAAAAATGAACACTCAGGTTAGTATTTGGTCATCGCAGTACGATTTTTGGTATAAAGCAGTTGCTGAAGAAAAACTTCAGCCCAATTATATAGAAAATAGAGAAGGTGCACTCAGCACAAAAGCTTTTGATAACTTAGCTGCTGCGGAAGCAGAATTAAGACTAATTGATTCACAATTAAAAACCCATATATCTACGGCCGAGAAATATATAACTACAAAAAGTGATATACTTAAGAATAAAAGAAATGTAAATTCTGATTCAATAAATAAAAAGCAAGCATATATAGATAAAAATAAAAGTAGTGGCAGTCGTCAAATAGATAAAATAGATGAGAAAAGTCGTGCTTATTTAACAACAGCTTTTTATTCCATATCTTTAATTACAATGTCTTTTTTTATTTATAAACAATTAAAACAATAATTAATAAAGTTTTTCTATTTATAGTTTATAATAAATGTTTTCACATGGTCAAAAATTTATGAAAAAACGAAAAAGATTAAAAAATAAACATCTACGAAAAAATATGGTATCGATAGAACAACCGGATATAGACAATATTTTTAAATCTACATATTCGAATAAATTAAAAGAAGGCTATGAGGCTTTAGGAGATAAAGAGCAAGCCCTGGAAGACAAAAAGATTGATTTAAAAAGAAATACTGATACTGCTTTAAGTCAATGGTCAACAGCTTATCAAACTGCAAGATCAGAGGTAGATACTAAGAGTAGTGCAATGAACGATAAAAGAAATAAATTGGTAAAGGATGATTCTACGACATACTATATAGATGGAAATGGTGTTAAAAGAATGTTTACAACAGAAGCAAAGACTTATCTTAATAACCCGGCTCTTAGACCGAAGGGTTGTCCCGACCCATCAATAAGCCCCCCAATAAGTATGACAAATACAGAATTAGGAGAATTTACATCAGGTGAAAATATGGATGTAGGATTTCCTTGTAAGATGGGATGTTATAATTTAACAAAAGATGGAGAAACAATATGGGTAGATGCAAAAGGGAAGGCACATGAATATAGTGATTTTGCAGCAAGTGTAAATTTCAAGGATGCCCGTACAGAAACAATACAAGGTAATTCGGTATGGTGGGATAATTTAAAGGGTCAATCAAATAAGGGTACAATTGAAGCAAGTGATGGTAATAACTGTGGATCAGGAATTTCTACATCAAGTGTAAATGAATTATCACAAAAAAATGACAATTTAATAACTAAAACAGGAGAGATTATTGCAAACATAACTGAAATGAGAAATAAGAGAAAAATTATAGAAAATAAGATTGGTTCAACATATTCCGGATTTACAAATTTAAGCGAAGGATTTAAGGGAGCATATGTAAAGGGCTCGGAAGATCCTAACGAAACCGAGAAATCTAAACTAATACGTATATTGGAAGACTTAAAAACAAAAAGAGATGAAATAAAAAAAGAAAGGGCAAATTTATCAACATATAACGGTCAGATAGAAGAACAAAAATTAAAAATTAACTCTGTAAAAATGCATCATTTAATTTGGATGATAATGGGTGGAACATTTCTTTTAACCGCAATAATTAATTCAAGATAATACTTTTTAATATGATAATACTTTTTTATATATATAATATAAAATGGTTTTTAGCAAAATAATGAACAATATGAAAATTATTTTTGATGATTCAAAAAAACAAAATAATAATTCACAGAATAAAAAAATTATTGATAATTTAATAAATCAAGGTAAATTACATAAAAGAAATAAACAAATAAAAATTAAAAATTTTAATGAAAAAAAACATATAATAGAAAATAATACTAATATTTTTAGTAGGGGAGATAAAAAAATTAATGATATACATGAAGATACCGGTAAAGTTTTGCAAAAGTTGCAAGGAGAATATAATACTGATTTGACAGCATGGGGAACAGGGCATAAATCTTTTATGGATAATTATACAACATTTATGGGATTGATAAATGATTGTCATACACATTGTCAGGGAAAATATCCTGTAGGAGAAGCTAACCGAAATAATAAAATAAATGCTTGTAAAAATGGATGTTCTTTGAAACAACCAGAATTAATGTCGGCAAAAGATGATGATACATATATTGATAGTACTGGTAGTTCGCAAACATTAGATTGTAATATTTCAGGAACTAAATGTTTAAATGGTTATATCGAAGGTATTGGAACAGATACAGCAACTAATGAACAAATAAAAGGTTGTACAGCATGTGGTGGTGGTTCTGGAGGCCCTGCAATTATTAAACAGTTTGGTTCAAGTAGAAGCAAAAATATAAAAAGTTGTAATGATATTGATGAAGCTTATAATAATACAGGTGCAAATACAACAAGTCTAAAAGGTATGTGTGCTGAAGGTAAAAGCAAAATGACAGAATTAGATACAACAAAATTTGATTTTAAAACAAAATATGCTGATTTATCAACTTTAAATAAAAAATTAGATACAACAGCAAAATCTTTTGAATCAGAATCAAATAGAATAGAACAAATAAAAAAACAAATAAGAAGTCAATTACACAAGTTAAATGGATATGAAGGAATGCAAATGATGGAAGGAATGGAAACAAAAAATATGGAAGAATTACTTACTGAATATAGTAATATTCAAGCAGAAATAAATCAATTAAGTGGGCGTACAAATAACAATAAAACATCTGAAGCACAATTGGAAGACGTAGAATTAAGAATTAAAAGTGAAAGAATGCAATTATATATATGGTCGGGTTTAGCAATTTTAACAATGTTACTTGTAATTCAAAAAGTCAAACAATAATTTTTTATAGTTATGTATTATATATATAAATGTCAATTCCAACTGAATCACAATTAGATGCAGCATCCGCAGAAAAGCATCAATATTACACAACAATATTGAGTAGAATTACTGCCATTGAGGGAGAAATTTATAAAAAAATAACAAAAGGACAAGGAAGTACAACAGAATACACTACATCATTACAAAACTTAAAAAAAGCTCGAGAAGATACATTAAAAACTTTAATGACGGTATATGAAGATGAACAATCAGGATTAATTAGTAATGCTCGAGTATTAACAGATCAGAAAATGAATTATGAATTATTACAACACCAACTAACCGAATCGGAGAAAGAATTAGGCATTTTAAAAGATAATAAGTTAAATAAACAACGTTTAACAAAATTAGGGGAATGGGAGTATGACAGATATCGTTCGCATAGAAATATATTAAAAGTAGTTGTGTATGGAACTTTAGCAATATTATTAATTTTAATGGCAATGACAAATATTCCTTTTTTCCCTTCAAGTGTAGGAGTATTTGCAATATTTTTAATACTTTGTATAATAGTATATTCTTTAATAGGAAGAGTTTTTCAGAATATTAAACGTAGAAATCATAATTGGAATAAATTTGATTATTCAAGATATATGAAAAATGACCCAGAAAGAGATGGAGACGGTTCTGGGGGGAGTGGTGGCAATGATTTAGAAAAAACATGCCTTGGTGCCGGATTTAAAGCTGGTTTCACAAATATGATTATTCCCGAAACACTTTCAAAAACAATTCAACCTTCTAATAATAAAAACTATGAAAAATATTCAGCATTATTTTAATGTATAATAATTATATATATAAATAATGGGAAAGGTGCAAGATTTACAACAGGCGAAAAATACAAAAAATAAAATAGGTGATAGGATTATAAAACTGGAAGATGATTTATGTCGAGAGAGAAATAGTGATACAGTTTGTAATAAGGAAATGAGAAATAAATATGAGAATTCTGCAAAAGATTCGATGAAATTAAAAAAAAAGGAAATTGAAATATTAGTATCAAGTTTAATAAATTCGATAAATCATGCATTATCATCTTCTACATGGTTAGGAGAAATGGATTCTTTACAAAAAAATCAGACAAAATATGAAAATAAATTAAATAAAGATGTAGTTGATGAAGAACGTAAAAGTGCTATATCAAATAGAATAACAAAATTTTATGATAAAAAATATGAAGATATAAAAGATGTATCGTATTATTTAAATATATTATATTGGATATGCTTTACAGTTATATTAATGATAATATGGTGGAAGAAAAGGTTAGATGATGTTCGATATTGGCCAATGATAATAATGATGATTTTATTTCCATTAATATTTATGAAAAGTATAATATTTCAGTTACCAATAGTAAATAAACAGGTAAAAATTCCAAGTTTATTTGATTATATATTTGAAAATTTTGATCATTATAAAATAGATAATATTTACTTAACAAGTATTATATTAATGTGTATTTTAATAGGTGTATATACATTAGCGAGTGAATGGCCATTTAAAAATGTAGTTAATTCGGTAGAATAAATATAAATTTTATATTAAATTATATAAAATTTATGAAAATAAATTTAAAAAGATATGAGCCTCCTAAACCTTTTTATAAGATGTCAATTAGTGAATTATTACGATATAATGAGAAATGTAAAAGATTAGATAAATTTTACTTTACAAGGAAAATGGGGGGAAAAAGAAGAAATACAAGAAATAGAAAAAATCGGAAAACCCGTAAAAGAAAGAAAAGAACAAGGAAGATTTCTCTCCAAATAAAAAATTTAGAAGTTGAAAACTAATAGCAAAAATAAAAAATACATATAATATATTAATTTTTATGAGAATGTTTAAATAAATTAACAAAATGAGTTACCAATAAATATCATACCAATTAATCCTAATGAGAAACCTAAATGATAATTAAATTGCATTTTTTTATAAATATTCAACCATGCTTGTTTTTCTTTAAATGAGGATAAATGATTAATCATATAATCACTTTTAGGGTGTAAAATATAAAAAAAGTAATTGATAGTAAAAGAAGTGGATAATATGAAACATATATTGGATAATTTATTCATTTTGAATAATTTATTATTATTAAGAATATAAAGTGATAAAATAGATATAATAAATCCCAACCCAAACCCTTTAAAATATATATTTTTTCTTTCTTCAGTAATTTGAATATATTTTTGTTTTTGTTTTTGATTAAGTAATTGAAATAACGGATTACTAAGAGTTTTTTTATTTACTCTAAAAGTAATAAAAATGCTTGAAAATATGAAAGCTCCCGCAATAATGCATGAATTAGTACAAACCATTATAAATTATATTAATAAAAATATTTTTTGAATAATATTATTAATCACTATCACTTTCTTCATCATCATCATAACTGTAAATAATTTTCCAACCATACCAAGAACCACCACCTCTTCCTCTTCTTTTACCACAGACTTTATCTAAATGGTCATATAATTCTGTAGATTTAGGAGGTGTTTCATGAAATGTATTTTTATACCATTCACTAAAATGGTCTCTAATTTCGGTTTTCTTAATTTTATCATCATCACAACCTTTTTTGATATTTTCCATAAAGAATTGAGTCCAAACATTTTGTTGTGCTTCATATTTTTTAGAAGCCGCCAAAACCATAGAACAATCTTTAACAATTCCTTCTGTTTTATTAACTCTTTCAATTAATAAAGCTGTAAAAACTTTAACCCAATCAGGCAATCTATCTTTCATTTTCATATCTTTTACATAAATAGGCTTTTCTGGGTCACCTACTAATCCTTGTCTTTTTTTTAGTTCATATTCATCAGCATCTACAAATTCACTAACATAATCAACTTGTCTAATTCTTCTCCACGTACCTTTATCAGTAGATTTAATTTTAAATAATCTATTTGTACAACAAGCAAGTTCAAATTGGGGATAAAATTTAATCATTTCTTTAGCATACATGCCTCGACCTTCAATTTCATCACCACCAGTTAATTGTTTCATAATACCTTCATTTAATTCATCTCCAGCAGAAGGTTCATCCATAGTAACAAATCTCTTTCCTTTTAATTTTGTAATTTCAGGAGTAGGACCCCCAACACCTTTTCTTTTTTGTGTAATTAATGCAATATTCATTTTATCAGAATAAGTACCTAATACTAAATTCATTAAATCAACCCAAATAGATTTACCATTACCACCCCCACCTGTGTAAATAACAAATTTCTGATTTCTATTTTCTCCAATTAGTGTTGATGATGCATGGTCCCACATATATTTTCTTAGTTCTTTATTAGGAAATACTTTTTCCATAAAATCATCAATTTCACTTTTGATTTTAATATGTTCTTCATCATTTTCATCAAATGGTTCGTAATCAGTATTTGTTGAAAAACTAACATAATCTTCAGGTTTTCCATCTCTAAAACACTTTTCAGTAAAATCATAAACACCATTATCAAATCCAAGTAAATTTTTATTTTCATCCATTTTTTGTTGTAATTCATCATTATAAAAGTGTTCCATACATTCTCCCATAATTGCCTTTTTTTGATTATGAGATTTTAATCTTTGAGCAATTCTATTAAAAGCGGAAGCATTTTGTAGAAAATTTTCTCTTTCACCGGCAGAATATTCTTCATTTGTACTTTTATCTTTCTCTTGTTGGGCACTATGTTGAAATAATCCTTCAATATCTTGTGATAATCTAATTCTTAATCCATATCCATTATCACTAATTTTCCATCTATGCTTATGATATTGAAACCATTTTTTCTCTTTTAAACTAACACACGCAAATTCTCCCATAAATAAATTTTTAGCTAATATTGCAATATCTGTATCACTACCACCTCCTGGTAGTGTTTTATAAACTAATTTTTCAATACATTTACCAAGAATTTCTTTATATTTTGATTGGTTAATACTTTTAGCCCAATAATGTATGGAACGGAATGTTTTTCCAGAATCATTCATTTCGTTCCATTTTTTATGTAATTCAGGAATAGTATTCCATTCAAATTTATCAGATTTGGTTGAAAATTTTACCCAAGTCCAAAATAGGTTAATACTATCAGTATTATGTAATGCCCAACCAACTTCCATCCATTCTTTAAACGGATTAAAATAATTATCATCTAATATCATTGTAATTTGATGTAAAGTTTTAATATGATAATCTTTTAAATTCAGAACAGAAAATGTTTCATCAATGATACCATTTAGTTCATTCATATTTGAAGGATATTTTAAATTACCTATAAAATTATTAGATAAGGATAAAGCTAAATTTTTAGTGTTATTCTTTTTTTTTAGTATCTTTACTTTTTTTTTCTTTTTAAAATTTTCAGCTATTTGGATATATTTTTGCTTTACAGATGCAAAATCTAAAATTTTTATATTATTTTTATTTTTTGCACTAATAACAGGTAACATTTGTTCAATATTAAATGTCGATTTATCTTTCATTTCAAAATTATATTCATCATTATCAATTGTAATATTGAAAATATATTTAATTTTATATGCATCGCATTTGGGTTTTTTAGAAGCATAAATTTGCCAATTATTTCTACCACTTGATATAGATTCATCAAATATATCTTTCACATCATTAATACAATTAAGACCTTCTTCCGAAAAAATTTTCATAACATTTTCTTCTTTATCCATCAAAATATTTCTCAATGTCATTTGAATATCGTGTGTCATATTAATACACCAAACCATATGAATACCATCCTTTGTTTCTTTCCCTTCATTACAAACAGGTGCTTTTTTTTGAGATACAAATACAGAAAATTCTATTTTTTCATTGAAATCAAATAATTCTTGAAGAGATTGACAAAATAATTCAAGTGTCGCAATAATATCATCTTGGTCATACTGTCTTTCAGTAATTTCTTCAGGAAATCTTAAATCTAAATCAATTAATAAAGGACCCCCATTTTCTTTATCTTGTGATTCTGTTAGATATTCATTATTTTTATTTTTATAAATATGTTTAAAATATAACTTCCAAAATAAATCCATATTTTCATCAGGAATATGATATTTTCCACCCCATATTTTTGTTCCGTCTTTATCTTCACCTCCTATTCTTGTATGAGTAATTGGTTTGTTACTATTATCACTTGACTTAATTTGATGTATTTTTAAAAATTCAGGAAATGTTTTACATATCTGTTTACTCATTTTTATAATTCTAATATATTATTTAATTTAAATCAATTTTAAATTATGAGTAATTATATTACTTTTTAGATATTAAACTTAAATATGGTGTAAAATTAAATAATATATGAGAATAATTTAAATATTTCTAAATAAATATAGTTATATGTCGAATAAAGAACCAAAAAAAACAGCAATGTCAAAAACAAATAAAAGAAGATTACAGAAGGATATAGTAGATATTATAAAAGAACCATTGACAGATAATGGAATATATTATGCTCATGATGAAGAAAATATGTTAAAAGGTTATGCTATTATTTTTGGACCAGATGATTGTATTTATAGATATGGAGGATATTGTTTTGAATTTAAATTTCCTTCTGATTATCCTTTTTCTCCTCCAAAATTAAAATATATTACTAATGATAATGTTACAAGATTTCATCCCAATTTATATAGAAATGGTAAAGTTTGTATAAGCATTCTTAATACATGGAAAGGCGAACAATGGACTTCTTGTCAAAGTATTAAATCTGTTTTACTAATGTTAGTTACTTTATTACATAATAAATCTTTACTTAATGAACCTGGAATTAAAGAAACACACAGCTCTTTTAAAGCATATCATGATATAATTACTTATAAAAATTTAGAAATTGCTATTTTAAGAAATTTAAAAAAAGAAAAACAACATCTTATGGGTAAATGTAGTGTCTTTTCTCAAATATATACTAATTATGTTAAAAAAAATAAAGATAATATTTTAAATTATATACAAAATCTAAAAAAAACAAATAAAGAACCAAAAGAAATAACTGCCAGAATTTATAATATGTCTTGTGTTATTGATTATACAAATTTATATATCGAATTTGAAAAAATATTTACTGACATATAATTAATTAATAAAATTGAAATAAATATATAGTGTACTATATTATATAAAACATGCATTTCTGTCCCAAATGTGGTAATATGTATTATTTAAAATTATTAAAAGAAGATACTGATAAATTAATTTATTATTGCAGAAATTGTGGTAATGAAGATACATCTTTAGTTCAAAATTTAAATAACTTATATGTTAGCAAAACAGAAGTTAAAACTAAAATGAATTATAAAAATGTGATAAATAAATATACAAAATTAGACCCTACTCTTCCCAGAATTCATAATATAGATTGTCCAAATGTTGAATGTTCAAGCAATTTAAACAAATCAAATACTAACGAAGAAGGTGAATCTAAAGGAGCAGAATCAAAAAAAAATATAGATAAAGAAATATTATATATACGTTATGATGATAAAAATATGAAATTTGTATATTTATGTGCAAATTGTGATACTATATGGAATACTGAATCTAAATAATAAAATTGAAAACAATATAATAAAATTTTTATTATATTAATATAAATGAGTTCTCAAGGTTTAGAAGAATTTGATGTCGAAAAACAATTACAAGAAGATGAAGAACCTATCGTATTATCTGAGAAAGAAGATTTAGATGATGTCGAAGTCGAAGATGATGTTCAAGATGTTCAAGATGATATTCAAGATGAAACAGAATCTAAAGATGCAGAATCTAAAAATGCAGAAATACCTCAAATATCTATTAAAACCGACAATTTCATTGATAATCCGGAATTAGATGCTATTTCAAGTGATGAAACCGATAGTGATAATGAATATGAAGAAAATATGAATAAATTAGAACAGGAGATAAATAAAGATATGATATTTTCGTATCATCCCGAAACTAAACAAATTAATTTTAAAGAATTATTAACTTTATCAAAAGTAGCAAGAAATAAAAATGGACAAATTATAGATCCATTACATACAACCATTCCATTTCTTACACGTTATGAAAAAGCTAAAATATTAGGACTAAGAGCAAAACAAATTAATCACGGTTCAAAACCCTTTGTTGAAATAAATAGAAATATAATTGATGGTCATACAATCGCTCTTATGGAATTAGTTCAAAACAAAATACCTTTTATTATCAGACGACCCTTACCTAACGGAGGTAGCGAATATTGGAAAATTTCTGATTTAAAACATTTAGAATAATAATTTTAAAAAAAATAAATTAAATTTCAAATTATTTTTTTTAACGATTTAATCTTAAAGTAGATAGACGTTTAAATGTCTGCTTTCTGGTCATTTGATCTGCTGTATTAATATAAATATTGTTATTAGAACCACCGTTTGATAAAACATTCGGGCGACTTTTTTGAACAACTGAACAATCGCCACCAAGTTTTCTTGGTGGATTTTGGTGGTTTATTTGTCCCACAGTACGTAATAACAAAGGTCTATATAATTTTAAATTTGTAGCCGTTGTATTAAACCTACCATAAGGAAATCTATTATTTTTACATATAAATATTTCATCTGTTACAAAACCCGTTATATTAAATGACGGCAATGTTACTTCATCACTTAATTGTGATATTATACCATCTTGTAATAATAATTCTTTCACCCCTGTCCATTTACATACTGCTGAAATAATATATTTATATTTATCAAATATTCTTACTGTTTTATCAATAAATGTATATATTACTTCATCACCATTTACATTAAAAGTTAAATCTGGATGAGTATACCCATTTACTAATGTTGTTATCTCATTTGTAGTTATACTTTGTCTCTGTATACTCCAATTAATTTCTATTTTTTTTCCTACTTTACCTCCATCTTCTACTGTTTTATCAAAATTTACATCATCTTGTAAAAATTCAAAACCCTTCCAATTTAATTCAAATGATGTATTAGTGTTATTAAGTTTTATAGAATTATCTGGATATCCCTCATCATTTACAGGAATAATGTATTCTAAACTTGGAATATTAACTAATAATACTTTTAGGATTTGTGGATTTATTTGCATTTTATTCAAATCTTTATTTTGATAGCTCGAATCACCACCTTCTCCATCATCCCAAAAATTAATTGTTATTTCGTATAAATTATTCCAAATTTTCATATCTGTAGATTGTTGTAGTCCATTATTTTTACTTAGTTTTTCATTAAAAGGAATATTCATATTAAATCTTCCACTGGTATTATTTGTTGTTGGTAAATTTACACCGCCATTTTCACGAGGTATTTTTGTTATATCACCTATAAAATTCTGTCTATTTGTTCCAAAAGGATTAAAATCTGTATTATTACATTTTAATTGAATTATTCCTGGATGTTCATCTAATTGTTCGTCTAAATACTTTATACCTTGTATATCAATTATTAAATTTTCTGATGAAAGTAATCCTGTTATTGTTGATGCAGATATATTTAATTTATTTTCATTGCTATTTAGTAAAATATATTTTATTTGACCGGTATCATCTCTATTCAAATTATCCGTAAAACTCGCACTAATACTTGTAATTTCCAATATTTGACTTATTGTTGTTTGATAGTTATATTCTATCAATGTACTATTATCATAAGTAGAGTTTGCAAAAAAAAAATTATTGATTGGTTTATATAATCTCCAATAATCAGGAATTAAATTATTACCTAAATCCAATGAAAATGGTTTTAAAAAATTTATGGATTGATTATATAAAGATTTTAATTGTACTATATTAGTACTAATATCGAAGTAATTTTTTGTGGTATGTTTTTCAAAAAAGATATCTGTTGAAATGTTTATGAGATTTCTCGTTAAGACTAATAAATTTTTGGAAGAATTAAATTCTATTTTTTTTGTATTTTCTGGATTATTTAAATAAGTTGATTTCAAATCTTTGTTAATTGAAACAGAAACTGCATCAGTGTTTGCCACTGTAGAGCAATAATTAAAGTTCAATCCTTCTGGATGTACAAATAAAGGTGCATTTTTTATGTCATTTTCATAATTTATAGAAAAAATATATGGTAATTCAGTATTTATATATCTAAATGGTTCATAACCAAGTGGTGTAGAAGATATATCGATTTGTTGTGCATTTGATACAATGCCATCATTTCTAAATGTTTTTTCTTGATAAGGATTTTCGGGGTATTTTGTGATGTCTGAATATTGACCTTCTACACCATCGATCATATTATAAATTTGAACTTGAAATACATTACAACTTAAATCATAAACTTCTTCATTTATTGTGTTATTTAATGAAATACCTGTTATGCCAGGTGTTGTAGTATGTAGAGATAATCCAGATGCAACATCACATAAAATTATATTTTTTTTTGTTATATCATTATTACTATCAATATCACTCGATTTCCATATTAATTCTATATCCTCTGTATCTCTTTTCGCATTTAAACTTGATGTTCCTGATGGGTTAGCAGTACCACTCATTCCAGCATGTCTAAAAAATGTAACTTTTGAGCCACTATCTTTTCCAAATGTATATTTTATGTTATAAGATTCACTATTTATTGGAGGAACTAATAATTTATAATATACTTTAAAATGATTGTCTGCAATATCAGTTAAGGTTCTTTGAGTATCATCTGTAAAATATTGAGAAACTGTATTATCAAAATCTTTTAAATATTGTATTGTATTGCCAGGATTACTATTACTACCATAATATGGTTTCAAATTATTTCTTGGTAAATCTATTGTATTAGGAAATCTTGAATATCCTCCACCACTGCATTCATTACCATTCAAATCTAAATAATTATCAATAAATCTATAATTATTTTTACCATCTGCACCATATATTCTAACTTTAGTTTTTCTTGGACTATTTAAGCTGCACCATAATATATTATTTAAATTGTAAGTAGGATTCACAATTGAATCTGTTCTTGTAACGCCATTATCAGAATCTTTATTTTTAAGAGTAGTATTATTATTCCATCCGTGACTACCCATACGAGTCTGAAATTGTCCAGAACCAAAATTATCTCCATAATAACCTATATGATTTGCATAAGTCATATTTCCTATAGAAGCTTCACCATAATAACCTCCTATTATTTTAGTTACCGTTGTTCTACCTGATGCAGGATTTACTTGTCTAAGAAGTTTTGTTGTAGAATTATTATAAATCAAATCATTATATATTCCATCTGTATCCATTAATCGGTCAGTATTTGTCCAATTTGATACAGTATTATCTTCTGTAGAGGGACCCAGACCTGTTATTATACTAATTTTTAAGTTATCATGATATGTATTTGCATCATCGTCTGATATATATGCTAATTTGTATTTTCTATTATTTATTGTTAAATTTTCACCAA
>Ga0115007_10000324_pt1 | contig 31780 bp, 24 predicted proteins | sample ArcOceMetagenome_2_FD_87166 | JGI IMG/M metagenome (GOLD analysis project Ga0115007, IMG submission 87166) | Marine eukaryotic phytoplankton communities from Arctic Ocean - Arctic Ocean ARC135M Metagenome | ecosystem: Environmental > Aquatic > Marine > Oceanic | place: Arctic Ocean | collected...
AGAAGAATCTGACGAAGAAGAATCTGACGAAGAAGAATCTGACGAAGAAGAATCTGACGAAGAAGAATCTGACGAAGATATACTTGAATCATGTTCTGAGCAATTAAAAAAATGTTACGAAGGTGTGATCAAAGAAGCATGTGCATATGATAAGGATGATTATCCTGACCATACATTAGAATCTTATCTTAAAGAGAATGCTGCATTAGTTGCTGCGTTAACTGCAGAATCGATGGAACAAGCACACGCTGAAATCAAAGATGATGACATGACTATCGAAACATATGAAGCTATGTTGAATACTGTAAAGGAATCTTATAACAAGAAAATAGAAGAATTAAAAGAAGGTTGGTCAGCTAAATAACATTTGATTTGAGTATCATCGAATTAAACTTTTTAAAAGGTTCATGTATAACACATGGACCTTTTCTATTTAAAAGAGATTAATTATGCCTAGAATACCAGTAGAAATTATTTATATGCAAATAGCCTATCAAACGGCTAAATTGAGTTATGCAGAACGAAGACGAGTTGGTTGTATTATTGTAAAGGATGAACAAATAGTTTCGTTTGGTTATAACGGTACGCCTCATGGATTTAATAACACATGCGAAGAAACCGAAACCGAAACCGTGTATTATGAAAATCCAGATATTGCAATGGATTTAATAGAAGAACATGGATTTGATTGTAAAAACGGTTGTTGTACTAAAGAAACTACCAGTACAAAAAGAGAAGTCTTACATGCAGAGTCAAATGCCATTACTAAATTGGCAAAATCTACAATGACATCAAATGATGCAGATCTTTATACTACAACTGCTCCTTGTTTTCAATGTGCAAAGTTGATTATACAGGCAGGAATTAAAAGAGTATATTATTCTGAAGACTATAGAGATATGAGTGGGGTCGAATTATTGGAAAAAGCTAATATTAAAGTAAAAGAAGTTATATGTTGGAACGCGGATTAGATGAACTTATTGACAAGGCTCTAGAGGATAATACCTTTGGTAAGGATTTTAAATTTAGAAAGGGTCAAAGAGAGATCATTGTTAAAATTTGCGAAACATACCTAGAAGATCCTAAATCCACATTAGTAATTGATGCACCAACAGGTGCCGGTAAGTCTCTTATTGCTATGTGGTCAGCTCACTTATTAAAAGAACTTGGTAATAGAGGTTACATGGTTACTAGTGACCTGAGTCTTCAGGATCAATATGAGTCTGACTTCTATGACTATGGTTTGAGATGGCCATCTATTAAAGGTGTAGATAATTATGAATGTTCTGTCAATGGTTTACCGTTTTCATTAGGTGATTGCAAACTCAAAGGACTAGGATATGAAGCTGCTGAACAATTGAGTTGTTACAGTTCGTGTAGTTATTTACAAAATAGACGTAAAGCAATTGATCAACCTATATCATTACTTAATTATTCTTTTTGGTTAATTCAAAGAAATTATGTCGATGCTAAAATGAGACAAGAAGAACGAACAGTTCCGTTTGAACAAAGAGATTTTGTATTCTTTGATGAAGCACATAGAATAGACGATATTGTTCAAAGTCATTTTAGTCCTCGTATAGATTCCAGTGTCGTTGATAAAATGGTGACTTTAAATAGATTTGCTAGCAAGCAAGGTTTACAAGAAGCTACATACACTAAGAATAAATTACAATCACTTGTCAATGATATGATGGTTGGCGGTAAAGCTGATGTTTTTGAAGCTATGGTAAAATTCGAAAGAATTCTACATGGATATGGAAAGGTTAGGCAGTTTGCAAATAAAACAGCTAAAAAAAGATATAAAGTATCTGGAATTCCTAAGGATTGGCAAACAGCGTTTGCTCACTTTGATAGACTTAAAGATATTCACTGTAAAATAGAAGATTATATAAGTTTGATTAAAGAAGTAGGTATTGATAAAATGGTACTAGATCAAAACGAACATGAAGCTAAATTCATGTGTGTTGAAGAAAGTCTAATGATCAATAAATACCTACACGAGAAGGCTGATTTTAAAGTATTCATGAGTGCAACTATAGGTGATCCTAGATCTTTCGTTAGAATAATGGGTATTAAGAACGCAAAGTTTATTAGAATGGACAATGCATTTAATTACGATAAGTCTCCTGTTGTTTTTGTAAATAGACATAAGCTTTCTTTCAGAGAACGAGAGACAAGTTTACCTAAAGTTGTAGAGATATTAGATCAAATTATAAGTAAACATAAGGGACAACGCGGAGTGATTCATACAGGATCATATGCATTTACTAACTATATTAAACAGAATTCTAAACATACATTTAGAATTATGGATTATGAAAATTCTAAAGAGAAGGCTCTGATTTTAGAATTGTTCAAAAAGAAAGAAGAAGCCGTGTTGATGGGACCATCATTGTTAGAGGGTTTAGATTTAAAAGACGACACTAGTAGATTTCAGATATTCTTTAAAGTACCTTATCCATCATTAGGTGATCCGCTAATTAAAGCGAAGATGCAAACATCTAATGAGTGGTATGATTGGAAAACAGGTATAAGTATATTACAAGGAGTCGGTAGATCAGTGAGAAGCAAAGATGATTGGGCAGTAACGTATGTCCTAGATGCTTGCTTTAGAAGTCTGATAAATAAGAAGGGATTCTTCCCTCCTAGTTTTATGGAGAGGGTGAGGACCATTAAATAAAACCAAAAGTACTATGAAAAAATTATTAATTATTGGCGCATTGTTATTATCAAGTTGCGGATCTTTACAATTTAAATATGGTGCACTGAATCAAGCTGCACATAATCAAGCATTAAATGGTAATCCATCGATTACGGTTAAAACATACACTACAACATTTCAAACATTTAAAAATCTAGATCCACAAGATTTGGGCTTATCTCATGGCGGAAGTTGGATACACTGTAGAACTCATGGCTTCCATGATCTGAATGATTGGACTGATTTTAGTTACTCACCACAATGGTGTAGACCTAGTGAAGGTTTTACAAGAGCAGCTTCATGGAATACAAATTGGGCATGGATGCACCAAAACGGTTGGAATAACTGGATGTGGAATCCTAGACATAGATTCAATTATTGGGGCAATAACTGGTCACCTTGGATGGGCAATGTACACTATGGATATGGTAACAACTATTATGGATGGGGCCAACAGAACACATGGTATTGGAGTAATGGATATTATGGTGGAAACTATATGTATGGTAGAAGATCTAACATGAATGGTAGGCGCGGAAGTTTATTAGGTGCGTATTCTAGAACAACTACAAGAAATAGTAGAGCACATGCTTCTATGATAGAATCTACTAAAAGAACTACAAAACCTAGAAGAGTTATTAGAACTAATATTACACCAATTAATAACAATACCACAAAACCTAGAAGAGTTATTAGAGAGAAGCCGGTAGTTCCTGTGATTAGAAATAATAATACTAGGCCTAGAAATAACACTAGACCTGTGATTAGAAACAATAGTGGAAATAGTAATATAAGACCTAGTAATACTAGAACTAACACAAGGCCCGTTAGAACTAACACTACAAGAACTAATAACACTCGCACAACATCAACTAATAAAAGAACTACTAATAAAAAAAACTAAATGGGATTTAACAAATTAATGCTTCCAGATGTAGATAGATTGGATGAACAATTACAAATTGTAGGTAAAATAGAATTCGGGAAACATTGGCTGAGGCGATTTCAAAAGTCAGATGCTATTATGGGATCTAACGAATCACATGACTTTATTAAACCTTTTGCAGATTTCGCATATAAAGAAAGCAAACTAATATTTGTAAAAGATGAATTGGATACAGATATTAAAAAATAAGTTTATGTCAAAAAAGAAAACACAAGGAAACAACACATTCTATGTTTGGATTAAATCAGAGAGGATTGGACAAATAGTAGAAGTAGCAGAAGAACAATCTAATCCTACTTGGACTCAATTTACGGATGGTACTCAATGTAACTCTGCACTTATACATGAGTTTTTAATGGGTGCGGATTCAGAAGATCAAGCAAATAAAATCGCAGTTGATTTTGGTGGAATTACAACGTTTACTAAACCAGAGTCAGCAACACCAGTAAGACCTCGCAGAGACATTGAAACAATTGATGCAACACCAGTAAGACCACGCAGAGAACCATTGGCAGAGATTAATGTAATGCAAGAGATGCTCAAGAAAATGAGTGCTAAAAATAAAGCTGAGATGCCTGTTAAGATTAACATTCCATCTAAAGAAATATATGCACTACTTAAGGATCAAATGGACATTACTAAAAAGGACTTAAATAGTCAAATAGCAGCGCTCGTAGAAGATCAGATAGATAACCTAAGACAGCAATTAAAAGAACAAATAGAATCATTTATTAATAACTATTATAATGGAAGAACAAATACAAACAGCAGAACCAGCAGCGACTCAAACTCAGACACAACAGGAGATTCCTAATCGTAGAGTAAGAAGAGATCAACTAAGACAACAAGGTATTTTAAAGTATCTTAGTAAAAAGAACTTTCTTGATCCTATTCGTGCAAATTTTAGATCTGAAAATATCAAGACTGGTCAAAAGATTCAGGATATTAGACGTGTAAAACTTGAAAAACAATGGGAAGCTAGTTTTATGGCTAAGTTGGAGAGTATGAAAGAAACTTGGTATGAAATCGGCTATAACTCTAAGGAAATGGAATACCTAGAAGAAGCTGCCGCTATTTTCTTTGCAAAAAATAAAGAAACTTACAGAGAAGATAAAAAGGAAGCTAAACAATTAATGAAGAAAGCTAAAGATTCTTTAGCTTCTAGAAAATAAATTAATATATGTTAAGTATTGGTATTGAGCCAGCAGATAATGGCGTTATAAAAACATTAGTCGACGATAATGTAAACGGAGGCGGAGAAGAGTTTGAATCTAGAAACGTCTATGAATTTGAGGGACCATTAAAACGAATAAATCAAGTTAAGTTTATTAAAGATCTTATTTTTGATTTAGGAATTGATATAGGCACAGAACTAGATGCGGATTATTTACAAATCTATACTGGTTGGGGAAAACAATATGTTGGTACCGAAAAAGAAATTAAAAACAAGATCAATATCTTAGAGAACGAAGTCAAGAGATTAGGATCTATATTAGAGAAATGAATTTAAAAGTAGAAGGTGTTTGGTGTAAGACTAGAACTGAATTTGATAGGTTATCCAAGAGTGGTGATTATGATCTAACAGTTTCTTACTATGATATATTTAATCGCTTAATAAAAAGTGATCCAAATAATGTTGAACCTTCTCCTATAATTATTTCAATTTACATAAGAAAATCAATTCAAAAAGTATTAGGGGATCTTGGTGAACACAAAGATGCTAAGATCCTCTATATGTTTAAGTCCCTGAGTTCAGAAACTGTTACTGGTTTCAGAGAATTTATCAACACTATGATCGATGAAGAGTGCGAGTTGGACCTGCTAGTAGTTAACAGGTGTGACTTCCCTAAGGCCGGAGTCTTAAGCAAATTCGATAATGTTAGGTTTTTAGATAATGATTAAACACAAGCTCTTTTCTAAGGGCGATCAAATTCACGCCTTAATTTCATCTACACATCAACCCAACTTATTAATCCCGGTTAGAGCAACCATATATGATGTAAAGTTCGATGATGTAAATCCTCAATACCAAATAAGAGTCAAGAAATTCTATGATCAAGTATATTTTTTAAAGAAAAATCTTTTTGGTGGTAGATTTATAAGAGATTTTGAGGGTAAATATACTAAACTTAATTTAAAGAGAGGCCTCTATTCAACAGTTGATGATATAGAGAAGAATATATTTAATGGAGACAAATGGAAACAATATTTAGTTGTTGTAGATTCAGTATTCTGTACAAGAACTAGAGCTGAACAGGAAACCTTATTCAATAATATACAAACGTTCCATATAGAGATGAAACTCAAAGAGCTCTATGAACTTGTTAATAGAGCTGTTTATAAAAACGGAGAATTCTATTGGCACACTAAGGGCGAATACGTAAAATCTTTGCAGAAATTTCTAGGAGATAAATACTCTAAAGATCCTAAATGGATCGACAATCTTCTATATAGACCCGAGACCGACGAAATGGACAACGTCGAATGGGTGTAAATATATTATCCTACCATAATACGTAGATATATATAAAAAAAGAAATTCATATTTATGTCAGGAATTACGGACGATGCAAATTTTATTTTTAAAAAAGTACTTGATGTGGTTGATGCCACTACTGGTTTAGAAACTAAAGAATACATTTATGACGATGTAGTAAACGGTGGTGAAGTAACTACTAGAGTACTTAAAAACGGTGCGTTAGATGCTGGAACTCCAAAACCAGTAGATGAAAAGGGTTCTGGTAAAACAACAATGACTGATGCTAATTTTTCAGAAGCAGCAACTAATAATAGTTCAATGTATCCTGAAAAGGGTTCAAATTCTAAAGCATATAACGTACAGTCAACAATAAGTGGCGGTCCTGGTAAAGTTACATATGAAGATAAAGGTGAAACAGTTACCTTTGGAAAGGCACCTAGAAGTTTATTTAATAATTGGACCTTGCTTAGATATGCCAATAGAGTTGGCGTTGTCGCAGGTGATGATAGTACGCCATATGATGGCTCGACATATAACAAAGCTGTAACTAATTCGCTTGGAATTAATCGTAGAAACAATCCAACTGCTAGAAATATTGTAGAGTATTCACAAGAAGTTGGAGGAGCATCATTCTCTTATAGTTATAGCGATTTTATTCAAATGGAACATTATGGTCAAATATCTAATGATTATTTGATTACTCTTAGGAGATTTGCATATCCAGTAGGTGATGACTTATTATCTCCTAAGATTGCAGGTACCACAGGAGAGAAAGTAGACGCATCCGCTCCTGATTTAGCGAGAGCTGTGACATGGCTGTCACCCTCGTTAGGAAATGATTTAAAAGAAATACTTAAATTTAAAACAGGATACGAATGGAAAGAAGCTAAATCAAAAATACAAGAAGCACAATCTAAAAGTGCAGATAGAGGTAAACTTGGAGAGATGATAGATGCAGGTGCAGGTGGACAAGGTGGAGCAATAGAATCCGGTTTAAATGGATACTCATCAGTACAAGCGAAACAACTTAGACTGAACGGTAATGTAGATCATACTAAAGAAACTTATCCTAATAAAGTGTTTGGACCTCTTAATATCATTGATAAAGTATTGGCAAGAGAAAAAGGTTTAAAATTTGAACAAGAATTTAAACTTTCATTTCACTATGATTTGAAAGCATATCCAGGAACTAGTCCTAAAGTTGCATTCATGGATACACTCGCAAATATATTAGCATTAACATATAGTAACGCGCCATTCTGGGGAGGAGCAACTAGATTCTCTGGATCAGGAGCCACTGGTAAACCATTTGGTGACACAGCTAAATTAGCATCTGGTGATTATGCTGGTTATTTAGGTTCTATTGCAGATACACTCGCAGGTATGGGTGGAAACTTCATGGATCAATTAAAGAAGACAGCTTCTAATGTTGCTAACGGAGAGGGTATTAACAAAATACTGGGTGATTCTTCAATTCTTGAAAACATCGTTGGTGGTGGACTTATGAAATTAATGGGTGGACCCAGTGGTGGCGAGATCATTAAAGCATTTTTAACTGGTGACCCAACTGGTCAATGGCATTTGACTATTGGTAATCCAATGAACCCAATAATTGTATGTGGTAATTTAGCATTACAAGAATCCGACTTTAGTTTTGAAGGACCTTTAGGTTTTGAAGGATTTCCTACTAAAATGAAAGTTGAGATGACCCTAAAACCTGGTAGACCTAGAGATAAAACAGAAATTGAATCTATGTTTAATGCAGGTAGAGGTAGAATGTATCTACAGCCCGAATGGGCAAATGATGGTGGAGATGGTATTGATGTAGATGCTATGTTTAATGTAGATGCATATGGAGCTAAATCTGCAAAAGGAAATCTTAAAAATAAACCATATATCAGTAGATTATCTGATATGTCGGCTGGATAAAATAATATATTATAATGGAGTTTAAATTATTTGCTAATAAAAAATTAAGTGAAGATAAAGATAAATTATTTTTAGCTCAGCCAACTATGTTGTTTGGAAGTTTAAATCCAAGCGATTATTTTATGATAGCTAAACATGTTGTGAAGATAGATGATCTTGTTAGGCCAGATAGAATATCGTTTGAACATTATGGTACAACAGCAGGTTTAGATATTATTCTAAAATTCAATGGTATTTCAGATCCATTTTCTATTAATATAGACGATACGTTATGGATTCCTATGGATACAATTCCCTATTTTAAGTTAGAATCTCCATCAATGTTTGAAGATAATCCTATTAAGAATCAATTTATAAAAACTAAAAGATTAAGTAAAACTGATCAACGTAGATTAAAAGCACTTAAGAAAAAGTATAACAAGGAAAACTTATTACCACCTAACGTCATACCTGTTGGTAGAAAAAATTATGAATTTGATGGAACTGACGTAAGATTGGGAATGCAAGCACAAACAGATCCTGTGGTTGCGTCAATTTTAAGTGACATGTTTCCAATTGATGACTTTAACGATTCTAAAAACGATAGAAAAGATGGAGCAGGTAATCTAACAATAGACACAACAGATAATTCACAACTAGAGAATGACAACAACGGGAGTGGAAGCGGAGTAGGAATTAATTACGAAGATCAACTAGATAAGAACAACGGAAACCCTAGAACTGGAAGCGGGGCTGGTGGCGGAACTGGTAGTGGAACTGGTGGCGGAACTGGTTCAAACGCAGATGGTTCAAAAACTGACACTGCAGATGAAACTGGAGGAAATAAAGGAGATGGAACGTCGCAAGGAACCAGTGATAATAATCCTACTAATAATCCAGATGCACCTTGCTCTAAATAATAATATATGGAATTATCAAATAACATATTAGCCGTAGTAGAACCTGAAATTAGACCTACTGAGATAAAGATTGATGCTTTAGCTGAAGAAAAGAATGAAAAGAAGGAAGCTGGTGGAGATGACGCAGAAGAATCTAATTTCAAACAAACCAGTGTGATTGCAACATTAACACCAATGGTGCTTATTAATGGATACCAATTTAAACCAAGCGATGTAGAATTTTTTGAATTAAACTTAACTGAAATACTACCTACATGTAGGTTAACATTACGTGATCAAGAAGGTAAATTCGGAGTAGGAAGTATTCCACGTGATGGCGACTTTTTTACAATACTTATAAACTCTAAAAATCAAGAAACATTCAAATCAATCCACATGGACTTTGATATAGCTGAATGTGATTCTCCAAAAGAAGGTAATGTTGTTGATGCGACATATACTATGTCAGGTTTTTGCAAAATACCTAGGATATATGCAGAAGATTGTAAAAGTTTTGGTGTTGCAAGTTCTTTAGACCATATGGAGCTGATAGCAAGAGATTTACAATTAGGATTAGCAACTAATATAGACTCAACTGATGATGAACAAGACAGACTTATGTCATTTGAACCATATCTTGATTTTATTAAGAGCACTATTAAGGAGAGTTATATTGGTGAAGAATCCTTTCAGAAATTCTGGATAGATTCTTATTATTATATGAATTATGTAGACGTGAATGCTTTGTTCAATTCACCTAACCCACCAATAGAAGAGTTTGCTGAGTCTTTGGCCTCAACTGTGGAATCGATGACTCCTAAAAGAGATGACGAAACAAATGCAGTAACAGGGAACGACATTGAAGTGCCTCTATTGTTAACTAATCATATTGCATTTATGGGAAATAGCGCATTTATAGAATCTAATAAGATTATAAATAATGCAAATGCAATCAGTACGACTGCTGGTTATGCCAGAGAAGTTACAATATATGATAATAATAGTGATAAAGCAGAGAGAAAACAAGAGTTTAGAATTGAACCATTAGGTGGAAACGATTTAAAAGAATTAGAAGAGCCACTGCGAGGTAATAGAAATGATACTAGACATGTTGATCAGATAAAATACAAATATATTGGAAGACAAGAAGCTGGAGCAGATGGTCTTGGTAATGTACACCCTAATGCAGCATTTTCCCAATTACATAATACTCAAAACGAACTAGAAACACAGAAAATGAAAGTAGAGGTAACTCTTAATTCATTTAACCCATCATTATACAAGTATCAAAAGATTCCTGTATTAATGTATATTACCAATCCTAAAGCAATTCAACAAAACGAGAGAATTAAAGGTGATAAGAAAGAACTAGGAATGGATAAAGACGAGCCGTTTGCATTAGGTGAAGATACTGAAGGTATTGCGGAATCTGGCAAAGAATCTCCAAATCAAGCTTTAGATACATTTTTGTCAGGCTATTACTTGATTGAAGACATTGTATATAGAACTGAAGAAGGTGAAACTAAACAAATAGTAACGCTTCTTAGAAGAGAATGGCCAACAAGAACTGAAAATTTAATTAATCCTCCAGGTTTTGAGGATGCAACCGACGAGGAAAAAGCTGACAATGTGGCTGAAAATAGTCCACCTGCAGATGAACCTGAACCAACACCTGAACCAACTCCGGAACCAACACCTGAACCAACACCTGAACCGACTCCGGAGCCAACTCCAGAAGAGGAATTAGAAATAGACATAAACTTTGATTATACTACTGTTTATCAAGATGCCATCAGAAATGACGAGTATGCAATATTTGAAGGTACGTGGACTGCAAACAAAGATATTTTGTTTGATACTTGGGAAGCATACTTAGAAAATGATTATTGGTCTTTATCATTCTCTGCTAAATTCGGGTTTACAGTGAGAAAAGACGGAACTTGGAAATTAGATTTGAACATGTTCAAGGACGATCTTGATGATGAGAGCGATTCGAATGATGATGGAACTGTTACTTTCAATTATGAATTTGAAATGATAATAAAAGCAGAAGGTAAAACATTTAGTAAGAAGGCCCAAGTTACGGTTATTGATAGTCTTGATATACCTTCTTAAGACAAAAAAATAAAGATAAATAATACATGTCAGACTTTAAACATATTAACGAGTTTAGAAAAGGTTCAATTTTAAGTAAGATCAGTGAAGATCCAACTTATTTGAGTTTCTTTATGATGTTTGATGCAATAGACAGAGAACATTCACCATTATTATCAGGACCAGCGGAGGAATATCTTAGACAATTTGTTGATCCTCCTGGATCAACGTCTGACAAACCTGGAAAACATGTTGCAAACTTACGAGCTTTCAAAAAAGTGTTACTTAAGATCAATAAAGAACTTCCATGGTTTTGGCAGAAACTAAATGGCTTAGAAGCTACACAAGAATATAAAGACATGTCTGAGCCATTTAATGGGGCAGAAAAACCAAAAATAGAAATTGAATGCCTAGAAGAGAATGTTGAATTAACAGCATTAGGTTTAATGCAGCTTTACAGAACTGCGGTATATGATTATAACAGATTCGTAGAGGTTTTACCAAAAAATTTAAGACACTTTAGAGTTTGGATCGTTATGTCAGAGGTTAGAACATTTCAACAAAGTATTGGCGCTAGAGATTTTGGTTTATATGGTAATTCAACAACGGCTGCGTCTGTGACAACGCCTTCAGGTTTAAGTCAAATCAAATCAGCTTTGGGTAAAGGTAGTGAAACACAGATTAAGTCGGTACCTGGTGGATTTGACGAGCCATTAGTAAAAAATTATTCGGCTGAGGCGAAACCGCATGTTATGATAGAATTAGGTCATTGTGAATGGGAAACTGATTCTATAAAAGAAATGTTTTCTGATTTAAATAAACAACCTGAACTTAGAAAACCTAAATTGAGCTTTTATTGGAACACATCTAGTATTACCAGTAATAAATTTGGACCTAACATCTCGAGTCCAGAAGCCTCACCACTAATGCCTACTTCAAAGAAAGATGATGAGTTATATCCCAATACTCCATTTAATCCACTTGCGAATATTCAAAACGCAATTAGTGATAAAGTTAATGGAATAGCAGATGGTCTAGTAAATAGATTTAATAATCTAAAGAACAGTTTACCGGGCCAGGGCAATAATCCAATGGGTAGAGTATATCCAGAAGGTTTAACTGGGGCTGCGGCTACATTGGCCGAAGCTGGAATGGATAAAGTTAAAGCTTTATTTATGGATAATGTTCATGGAGCTTCTGGAGCATTAGGAAGTTTAGGAGATATTAATTCTGCTTTAGAAGCTGGTAGTATCAATGGTATTATGAATTTAGCTGGTCAATTATTTAAACCTAAGCCAAATAAACCGGCTAATGGTAATATGTCTCCACATGGAATATATGATCCAGCAATTGACAGTTCACCTGATGGTTTTATTAATGAAAAGGTATATGATCCTATTGCACAACAATCAAATAGTCAAACAATATCACCTGGTAGAATTCATGAACCGGGAGTAGATAGTAGTCCAGATAATAGTATTAATGATAATGTACACGAGTAATGGCAGATGAACTTTTTCAAGATAATTTAAGAGATTCACATTGGTTAGGAGAAGTCGTAGTAAACGAAGATCCTTTACTTAATGGTAGATGTCGTGTTAAAGTTTATGGTAAATTTGATAAACTTGAGAACGATTCAATTCCGTGGGCAACTCCCATGAATAGAGATGCAGTGGGTTCTCATCATGTACCAAGAGTTGGTGACATAGTTGCGGTTAGATTTGATAATGGTAACATATATCATCCAGAATATTGGTTTCAAATAGATCAAAATGACGATTTAAAAACAGATATATTGGAGGCATCTGATGCACCACAAGATGTTATAAGTTTAGTATATGATGCTGAACGAAATGTAAGAATATATCATTCTCCCGAGGATGGTTTGGTTATCACTCGTGGTAGTGGAGCTAAGGAGAGACCAATGATACAAATAGACGAAGAAGGATTCATTAAGATAAGCACAGATGCGAAAATGTTCTTAGACTGTGGTGATATATTCGTTTCAAATGAAGGTGAACCAGGAGCAGATGAGACAGAACCAGCAGTTAGAGGTCAATCTCTACAAGATTGGTTACAAATGTGGTTAGACGATTATAATGCACATATTCATCCAACGGGAGTTGGACCATCAGGACCACCGATGCCGCCTACACCTGTAACTGTAGGTAAACTATCAAGTACACATATTAACTATCAACAAAAAGGTAAATAATTATGCCAGCAATGTGGCCAACATTTATACCAAATCTAGCCGGCGATATCGCAGGGCAATCTTTCACTAAACCTGGAGGTGCAATGGTATCTTATGAATTACCTAAAGTTGGAGTTGATCAAGTGCCTATTTTTCCACCATCTACCGATTTAATAAAATCAATAAAACCAGGTAATCCACTTAACGCTGCATTAACTACTGATCCTACTTCGATGATAAATGCAATTAATCTTGCGCCATTAAGTGGAAGATATGATTTTGGTGTAAGAGTCGCTGAAAGATATCTCGAAGCTGTGAAGGGTTTGGCAATGACACCATTTGGTGCAACACATACAAATAATCCAGCGGCTGAATTTTTGTTGAAGCAGGGATACGGATTAGTTTTTGAAAGACTACTAAAAGAAGGTGATATTCCTTTACAAGATCAAAAGGATGAAGATGGAAACATAATAGAAATGGGTAAAGAATCTCACCCTGATTATGCTGATTTTTGCCCAGATCCAGTTGAAACACCAGATCCCGTTGAAGAACAAAAGAAACTAGATAAGAAATTTAATAAATTCGTAGATGACTATAAGAGTGATTCCTTGATGGATTTAAAAAAGTTTAGATTTTTTGAATTTCCATGTTTGAGTGGTAATGAGACGCAATCCGAATTAGAGAATCTGTTTGCTGCTAGATTGATAGAACAATATAAGACATCTAATGACAAAGCTGAATTTAAATTATGGGCAGAATGTTTGGGCTCTAAAAAATATAAAGATAGTACTTTATTAATAAGTGATAAACCATATCCTAATATTAGTACATCGACCAGAGCTGACATATCGTCTGCCGGTTATAACTGGCAATCTTTAGCGGATAATGTGAGTGATTTATTTATAGCGGGTATAGAAGGTAATGGTCCTACATTAGATTGTCCATTGAATGAATGGAAAATTCAAGTAGCGTATGATTTTGACCATAATCCTCCTGAAAATCCAAGCAAAAGACCTAAGATATTAACGTCCAATGTGGTAGCTACTTTTAGTTGGTATCCTGGTTTGAGGCAAGGTTCTTTTGCTTATATTAATGGATCTGCAGTTACTGCACCTAAGTGGATAAAAACTCCAAATTGGATTGAAAATGTATATGAAGAAAACGAATGGGAAAATCATTGGCGTAAAATTCCAAATGCAATGAGCAATGCTAGAACTCCCGAAGATGTGATTGACATAAACCCAACAGCTGGCGGAACTATATTTAAATTTCAAAGACAACAAGTAATAGACGCTAAGACTGCTGCGGAAGAATGCGATGATGTAGAAGAAGATAGCAACATAGACTATACTTGGCCAGGCGGTGATCCATATGAAGAAATGGCAGAAGTAACGATTGCATATTGGTATGCTTGTATTGTGAAACCGTTTGCACCTACACCATCAGCTTTGCCAGCATTAATACCAGCGCCATTGACTGGAATTTATATACCAATATACTATGGTGGTAAAAAAAGATTAGCTAAAAATCTTAGAAAGGCTTGGAACACTGGAAAAACATTTAGTGTTATTCCTGCTCCACAACCACCTGCATTTGCAGTTGCAACAGCAGTTGCTGCAGCTTACGCATTACATTTACTAGAATTTAAACTATTATACTTAGGAGGTATTCCCACACCGGTCGGCCCAGTTCCTATGGTTGGTTTTGTACCTGTTGTGTTCTAAAAAATAATAGGATATATAATATGTTACACCTTTAATATAAAATAAATGAACAACGAAAAAAACAAAAGAATTAGAATTGGCGAAACCAAAACTAATCAAACACCAGTTGAAGAACTAGACACTATTGTTGAAAACTTAAAAAAAGAGGAAGATTCTGGACCTGAAGGTGCAGAATTCTTTGATGAAGCCGGAGAATTTGATTGGGATGCATTTGAAGCTACTTGCCCATCAAGAACGCGAAAACACAATCCACATATAAAGACACAGAATGGAGATAAAGTATTTTCTAGGGAAGTATATGCTCAAGAAATGTATGACATTCTTTCAGCACATGACGAATCATTAGGAAATGTTATAACTATTCTAAACCCAGGAGAAATCCATGAGGGTAAAATATACGCAGTTAGTTCTGAGTTTATTAGTGTAGATATAGGTTACAGAGAATTAATATATGTAAAATATGATAAAGAACCTGTAGAAGTTCAGTCATTAAAACCAGGAGACGAGACTGCAGTATTAATTACTCAGCTAAGTAAAAACTCTCATGTACTAGGAAGTATTAATGGAGGTGTTAAACACAAAGTGTTTATGGATCTTAGAGAAGCTGTCGAATCAGGAGGAACTGCATGGATTGGTACAGTTACACATATGATTGAAAACGGAGGTTACATGGTATTAGTACAAGGAATTGAGTGCTTTATGCCAGGATCACTTGCAGGAATTAATAAATTGCATGATTTTGGTTCTATTATTGGAACAGAAATGTATGTGGTTCCGGTGAGTTTCTCACCAGACCGAGGTACATTGGTTGTTTCACACAGAAAATACTTACAAGCATTGATACCTAGTGAATTAGAGTCATTAAAAGAAACACAAGGTGAAACTCTCACTGGAAATGTGACAGGTACTGCTAAATATGGTGTATTTGTAGAATTTAACAAGTGTTTAACTGGAATGATACATAATAATGATTTAGACGAAGACACATTAGTTAAATTTAAAGCTAGGGATATTAAACCAGGTGATGAAATTTCATTTATGGTTAAAGATATTATTAGTAATACTAAAATTACACTAACACAAAAGGCCAATATAACTGTTAATCCTTGGTTAGACATTCAATCAAGATATCAGATTCCTTCTGTAATACAAGCAACTGTAAAGACTAAGAAAGATTACGGTTTGTTTATTACAATAGAAGAGGGTGTCACTGGGCTGCTACATGTCAGTGAATTAAGTGAAGAAGTAATGAGTGTATTTAAATCAGGAGATCCTATTACAGTACAGATTACTAGGATCGATGTTGACTCTATGAAAGTCTTCTTGAAAATGCCTTAATAACTATTGCAACGAGAGCGTGATATATATTGAAACGGTAATATCATAATCTTAATATGCAAAAATTAACTATAGATTCTCCGAGAGAATCAATATTGAATGCGGCACTCATGGGTGTTGAGTTTGAATTCTATTCTGATCTCGATCTAGAAGTAACCAGAAAATCTCTGGCAAAACTTCTAGATCGAAAGATTAGATTAGAAGATAAAGCACATAGTGATTTTGAACCTTCAGCTGAAGAGTTTAAAATAGAACCAGATATGTCTGGTGGTAAAGGACTAGTAGAACTAGTGACTGGGCCAATCCCTTATAGAAACGCCAGAATAATGGTTATCAAAGTGCTTGATTGGATATCTAAGAATGGATATACTAATGATAGAGCATCAATACACATCAACCTATCATTTGATAAAAAATATCTAGAAGACCGAGACACTGTCTTGAAAATGAATGTTCTTAAATTCATTCTAGAGTTTGATGAACAACAAGTTTATAAGTTATTTCCTGAAAGAGAAAAATCTGCGTATGCAAAAAGTGTTAAATGGGTGATGCCAAAATGGGAATCATTTCATTTTGATGCCAATCAAGTAGCTTCTACTAATTTTAAATTTGCCGATACTAAATATTACGGAATAAACTTTTCTAAGAAGGAGAAGAATTATTTAGAGTTTAGATATATTGGTGGAGTTGATTATGAAAAGAAAGTTGATGATATACTATATCTAACTGAGAGTTTTTTAATGCAAATGTGGAAATTATGTAATGATGCTAGATTTAGTAATGAAAATAAAATTGAACTTCAAAGAATTTTAAATAGGAATAAACCTGTTTCTGATATGCTGAAAGATTACTCAGCAGTTACAAAGAATTGGCCAAATATACAAATACTGACCGATTTACAAGACAATCCCACAATCATAAAGGTGCACTGGGAGAGGTTTAAATTGAGAGTAATGGATTTATTAGTAAATGGATCAATGACTGATGGTATTATTAATTATGACTCCGACTATGGTGCTGTTCAGATCAAGGATGGTAAATTTCCAACTGTATACTTTTTAGAGAATTTTGAATTTATTGATTGCGAAATAGCAGGAAATGTAGATAATTCAAGTTTTTATAATTGTGATATATCTGGATCAGCTATTAAGTGGGGTAGTTTATACCAAGGTACTAAAGTAAAAGAATCCAAGGTAGAATCTAGTTACACACATGGTAGCTGTGAGTTAACTAATTGTTATGTTGCGGGTCGTGATACCATGTTTAAAGGTAAAATGATAGGCGGTATATTCAGAGAAGGTTTTATGACAAACAGTGCTAGATTTGAAGACACTGAAATAGTAGTAAGTAAAAAAATAAAAGAATAAAATGAGTGAAATTAGAAGCGGTTCGAATAATGATCTTACAACTGGAAGGTATTTTGATCCTAATTGTTTAAATGCATTTTTAGAAGAATTAGGTGATGACATTACCGGAGCATGTATGGTACCTATTAATTTACCACAAAAAGAAATTATTAATATAATCAAAAGAGCTAAAAAATGGTTCTATAAGAAGTATGAGTATTCTGTAAAAGAAAACTATTACCATATACCACATTCTATATTTAGTACTGATTATTTTAAAAGTCGTAGAACACTTAATCTACCTGGCCCTAGTTTAGATGGTGGAGGTGGAGTATATTCAGTATATGGATTGTATGACCTTCAGTCAGGATGGAATGGCGGTGGAGGTGGAATGGATGTAAGATTCGATTCTGGTTCTGATTTTTCTATGGACAGAATGTTGTTTAGAGGAATGTATGAAGGTGGAGGAATGTCTGAAGCTGCGGAAGAATTACAATATTATGTATTGAATGCTTCTATGCAAGATTTAACTAGGCAAATATTAAACAATCCTATTTCTTATAGTTACTCTAATTTAACTGGAGAATTAAAGTTCATGGGTGATACACCAAAAGGTGATGTTATATTAGAGTTATATGAAACTATACCTGATTGCGCGCTATATTCCGATGAAATATTCTTCAGATATGTTAGTGCTAAAGTAAAACAATCTATTGGTTCTAAATTAGCGATCTTCAAGTTTGCGTTACCAGGTAATGTAGATTTTGATTATGATGCTATTAAATCAATGGGTGACGATGAATTATCTGCAATTGATGAAGAGATCAAGGGCGATGAAGGCGTTGACTGGATGATGCATTCGTAAATAAATAGAGATACATAAATAAATGGAATTATATATAAAATATCTCAGTGATCCTAACTATGACGAAACTCAAGTTCAGACTAATGATGAAATAGAAATGTTAATCACACAGATTCAAACTGTTTTATTTACAAATACAGGTGAAGTTATGGGAAGTCATAATTTTGGTTGTAACTTGGAAGAACTTATATATGATTTTGGATCTAGCGCACACAATATAAAAGCTGTAATTACAGATCAATTGAATCAATATTGTCCACTTGCTAGTAAATATAACTTGGAAGTTAAGATAGATTTTGTAAAAGGTGAGGTTAGGGATATGGCTTTCATAGATATTACGATAGATAGTAGATATGCTATAAAAATAAGCATGCAGTAAAAAAGTATACATAAATAATGGCAGAATTAAAATTTTTAAGTACAATTAGAACCGGAGCAAATGCCATAAAGGCAGATGCTAGGACGTATATTTCTAGGGTTTACAACAGGGCAGAAACCCTGTTTACCGTTGCATCGCCGTTCGCTCAGATAGTAAGTGTCTTATCAGAAATGATGGATCTTATTATGTTCTATATAGAGGATTCTGTTGTAGAACAAAACATATACACTGCTCAACAGCCCGAGTCAATATATGGTATGTCTAGATTAACTGGTCATGATGCTACAAGAGGTTTTGCATCAACTGGTGAAATTACATTTAGATGGAAGCCCGGTGCAGATATGGTAAAGATTGCTGGAAATACATTAAATATAGAAGGTAGATCAAAACTTAAATTCGAAGCAAATGGTTTAACTTATACATTATTAAATTCAGTAGATAGATATAAATTACAAAAAACAAATTACAGTTCATTTAAAACTGCTATCATTCAGGGTGAATTTGAATCACAAACTGTAACGTCTAATGGTAACAAATTACAATCATTTAATATAAATACCGGTGGAATAACTGATCACAGTAAAGTCAGTGTCAGCATTAACGGTGAAAAATGGATGAAGCATGAATCTCTATATGATTTGTTATCTAATGAAAAGGCATATTTAATTAAAACCGGAATTAGCGGAGGATTAGATCTTTATTTTGGAAATGGTTCTTTTGGTATGATTCCGCCGTTAGGCGCTAGTATTGAAGTAGAATATGTAAAACACGTTGGTCTTGCCGGTAATTTAGATGATTCACCAGATTTAGCAATCAAATGGGATGGATCTGGTACAGATTCAAACGGAACAGAACATGATTTGAATGAATTTTTAGATGTGACTATTACTTCTTCACCTAAAATGGGTAGTGATAGAGAAAATACAAAATTCACTAAAATAATGACACCATTGGCTAGTAAATCATTCGTACTAGCAACACCAGATAATTATGAATACTTCTTATCAAGATACAACATGTTTTCGTACATAGATGCATATAACACAACGGATGATCAATACCTGGATGACGATAATGTTATTTATATTTTCGCAGTACCTGATATTAAAAAGAAATTATCTAAAAATCAAGATTATTTTAGCATGCCTCAGGAAGAAATGTTCTTTGATCAAAGTGAATATGATGCGATGCAAAAAGTACTTGAAGATAGCGGACAACAAATGGTAACTACAGAAGTTGTATTTGTTAAACCAAAGGTAAGGTATTATAGCATTGACATCAATATTAGGTATTTCGAAGGTTATACTAGGGATGAAATTTATACAAGTGTTAGAACTAAACTTTCAGATTATTTACTAAACATCACTCGAAGAGATAAATTGCCTAAATCCGATATCATTTATATATTGGAGGATGTTGCTGGAATCGATGCGGTAAATGTTAAGTTTATTTCAGAGACAGAGGAGACAGCTTTAAAGAATGGATATTTTGAATCTATTAACGTTAGTGTTATTCCACAAGAACCAGTAACGTTGGAGACTGTTGGTAATGGAAAACAAAAATATGTTTTCTTTAAGAAAATAGAAGATATAAAAGTGGTTCCTGTTGATAAGTCAATTGATATACCATATAGTGTAAAAGGTCTAGACCAGTGGGGAGATATTATTATGGATAAAGAAGAGGTTGCAGTATTCAGAGGTGGATGGCAAGATAGAGATGGAGATGTAATAGAGGATGATGTATTAATAAATGCTGAAGCAGCAATTAGTATAAATTTTGAATCAAATCCTGTTCCTAGAACAATCTACACTAGAGTACAGGCTGGAAATAGAAAGGCACTTAAATAATGGGATTATTTACAAATTTATTTAAATATAAGCAAGGTCGAAGATATGATTCTGCGAAGACTAGAAAAGATAGTAGATTGAATGATGGTTATGACTATGAAAATGAGTTAGCACCTGGTGAATTCATGGGAAGATCTCTTTCTGGTCACATTCAAAGAAATCAAACAATGAGACATTTTTTAGTGTTTTTAGATGATGCTATTAAAAACCTTTTAAAAGGCGCAAGATATTTGCATAATTATAAAAATTACACGGTCGATCAAAATACAAAGAAAACTAGATAATGTATAATAACTTAAGATTTTTTAAAGGAACAGACTATGATTTAAATTTCACTAAGAATTCTTCTGGTGTATTTAAGGGTACTGTTTACCTACCAGAAGTTTCTGAGGGCTTATATGAAACTATTAATTTGTTTATATTAGAAGAGTGCCAACTACTAGGTGATCCTATTATAAATTTTCCAGTTGCTGAAACTTCAAATGACGAAAAGTTTTTATTTGAGTGGAATGAAGAGGGACAAGTTGGTAGTAAAGATATTATCATGTATGAGATTGATAATACTGGTAACCTTCCAGTTATTAAAGAACTAAAATCACAAAAAACTAATTTAGTTGATTCTAGTAAAATAGCGGCGTATGATACTGGAGTAAAGCAATTATTAGAACAAGACAACACCGCAATACAAATTAATATTACATTAAATTCATCTACTGCCGGACCACATATTAGAAATCTAAATGTGTATAGCGAATCTGTGGGCATTAAGACTCTCATAGCTGTGATAGAAATCTATGGAGAAGTCGTTGCTGAAGATGAAAGATTAAAAGTACTTTTACAGAATTTTGGAGCTACATTGAGTGAGTCAGATTTTATGTTATTTAAAGATCATGATATCAGTGAGATGTCTCCTGATTTTCAGTTGTTAAATAGAAAGAGAAAAGAATTACTTTTAGAATTACATAACATTAAACCATTTGTCGGTACATATAAAGCAGTACTAAACGCAATTGATTTCTTTGGTTATGATAAGATTACTTTAAAAGAGTATTGGTTAAATATTAATAATTCAGTTAAGAATTTCGGTAAGTTATTTGCGGTACCAGTACCACATTCATCAGTTAGAGGTGAAGCTACTAGGAAGAAATTACCTTTTAAATTACCTTCTAATACTATGAAAAAGACTAGTAAGTTTAGTCTTGTTTATAGATTAAACGAACCTAATGGTACGTTTGATCATTGGGATATTCCAAATGTGGATGAGGTATTTGATTATACACCAGAAGAAGTTTTAATTAAACTATATGGTTTAAAGGCTAAATTACATAAAGAATATCTACCACTTCAGGCTAAAATTATAGATATTACAGCTGAAGGTGATTATTTTACACAAAGAAATATTAATGTATGGAATATTCAGAATGGTATAGATTACTTCAGTGAAGGACATGACATTAAATTTAGTGCATTTCCTAATGATAGACAATTGTTTATAGAAGATATGTCTATGGTATTAAAACCTTCGCTAGATCAAAACGACGATGCATCTAATTATAATTTATTTCTAAATTTGGGAATTGCTAATGAGGATACATTGGATACATCTGGTAGGACAGAACTAAAGGATATATTTAAGAAATTCTATGAAACGTATCATGATAGAGAATTACATTCATATAACCCAAATATTCCTATTGGATGTCCAGTAATATTAGACGGTACTGAATCATTTGATGATATATGGGATGAAGCTATTTTCACATGGGAAGACGCACATGATCCTAATGCTAATTTATTAGTAACTTGGGATAATTGGTGGAAATCATGGGTGTATGAGATAGAATGGATAGTTACTAGCAAAGACCGAGGGTTTAATGAGACATATAGAGGTGCGATAGATGACTACTTGGTGCTTCCGTTGATATTACCATATGCTGATGTATATACAGTAGAGATGAGAACTTATGATCTATTTGGACACAGATCTCATTATAGAATGGATGATTTAATCGATATTAAATTAAAGCAATTAGAGTTATACGGAATATACAAGTGGCTAGAATACGATACATGGGACAACAAGAAATTACCATGGTCAAAGTCTGGTGGCTACTGGGACTCGCCTCAGGATAATAAAACAACAATAGATGAAGATATAGCAACTTTATATTTAACTCTTGACAGGGCAAACTATATTCATTTTGAAGAGGATCAAGGCATTAGGTTTTCAACTGTACGAAGATATGTAGACACATACGCGGAAGTTGGATTTAGTGAAACCACTGGACCATATACATGGGACGAATCTTCATTCAATTGGTCTGATACAGTACACTTAGCGTGGGATTATATGAGGATTGGACCTGATTTAGCTGCGAGTTTTAAAATAAACGATATAAGAAATAGCGAAAAGTTATTTATTAAATATAGAAATCCAACAACTGGTCTTATTGAAATAGGTGAACATGTTATACAAAATGCTACACCAACTACGGTCAATGACGTTAATGGATGGAAACAGATAATGGATGAGTTAAATGCAAGTACAGATCCTATAATTAGCAAATTTAATTACAATGCAGTATTTGAAGATGTAGATGACAATGACATAAGCGATGTGTTTAGGTTTATTTTAGCGGTTGGGTGGGAGTATTCTAGAACTCATGATTTTGAAGAGGCTGGTATTAAGGCTTTTATTGGTTCTAATTCTAATATAAGTGGAGAGAATCATGTAAAACATTATAACCCAACACATGATGATACTCGTGTTTTTAGTGATTATGCAGAAATTGAAAAATCTACGCATGTCACTATATCTACTGATATTTCTAAGTTTCCTGGTAGTAAAAATGCAAAATGGACCATCACTAATATAACTAACCCAGAAATCACTGATATATACTATAATAATATGTGGCTGACGTACATCTTTAAAGAACCTGGAGACTATTCAATTCAGTTAGAAGCGGAAGATACACATGGCAATAAAAACCTTGTAAAAAGGAACATGTTAAAAGTAAAATAATAAAAACAATAAAAATGGCAAACATTACTGAAATTTTAGGAACTGACTCAGTTTCTGCATCGAGACCACTCATTAATAGTAACTTTGAGTTATTAAATGATGAATTAGCATCGGTTACCGCACTATTAAATCCAACTACACTATCACTGTCAGGTTTGGCAAGTATTAGTACTTCAACGTTAAGCGTTACACAAGGTGGAGTAAATCTTTTGTTAGTAAATAGTTTAGGAGCTACATTTGATACTGCAGTTACTTTTGCGAGTAGTGCTAAATTAGGAGGCACATTAATTAAAAGTGGAGCTTTAGGGACTTTCGCAGTACCTACTACACAGGTTACACCATCCTCAATTACTGCAATAACGTATATTGTTAGTAGTAATTTTACATTACCAGAAGCAGTGGATGGTCAAGAGTTGACAGTCATTAATGCAAATGAAAATTCTATATCATTATTAACATCAAATGGCGTATTCTTAGGTGCAGGATCAATCGCATTGGCTGGAAAAAATTCAACAGTAACATTAAGATGTTTTAATAACACATGGTATGTTATTTCATCGTACGATACAGCGTCGTCTTCTACTGGAAGCAGTAACGGAGCAGGTGTTGCAACAATATAAATAAATAAAATTTAAAGAATAGATGGCAACTCCTCTAGTTAGAATACCGCAGCCCATGGGTGGCACAATGTATGCTTTTGCTTCTTCAGCAAGAGACATGACTAGAGCTTTTAACAGTTCAGATTTAAATTTTGAGTTTAGTAAATATGCTTTATTAGATCTTCCGGATTTTACTGATTCAGTTAACGGTTCTAACACAATAGATTTCGAAACAAACCTTAAGCAGCCTTCGGGTCAAGCATACGTTGCTGGAATGCCTAATGTAGATTTCGCACAAACATTTCAGAACTACGCATTAAACTTGGAAGAATTGTTATTGAAAGATGACGATTATGATCCAATATTATTACAATCAGATGCTGAAAAGGTATTCTTTAAATGGTTAAGTTCGCTAGGAGCTGTTGATTTTATTGCAGCAGATTCTAATCAAACTCAATTAGGTAATTATACTGAAAAGGTAAATGGAACATTTGCTAGTGAAAATTACGATAGAATTGTAAAGTACTTAGGTACAATTGATGTAGAAAATGATGTTGCATATCAAGGTAACACATATCATGAGGTTTATATAAACGTTCCTACTTCGGTAGGTTATACGCCAACTGTTTTATTTAAACCAACAAACTACAACACAACCGCAACTAAATTATATGCAGCTGATTATATAAAGGGCAGAGAGGGACAAACACACCCTGATCCTAATATAAATATTGATGCAGTGGTTGATGAATACGCAACTAATAGCGGACCATATTATGATGTTAGAACAAATGGTACAAATAGTGTTGGTATACAATTCGACGCAAACGCTTATGAAGAGATTAACACCAATCCTGATGTTGAATCTTTATTAGATTTTGCTAAAAAAGGTCAAAAGTTTACATTTAATGCAATTCTTGTTTACTATGATCTATATAGTGAATCTATACCTGCAAATAGAGCAACCAACTTATATGGTATTTTAATATTAGATGATATACAAGATGCATATGGACCTGGTTCTAAGATCAATGAACAAATTAAATATAAACCAAACGAAGTTACTGGACTAAATGGTAACGCGTTCTCTTTAAAATTAAATTTAAAGTTTAATTCTTCATTAGATAATGTTGGAGTTGAAACTAGTGTAAATGATTTTACAACGTTCTCCATGGATTTATTTATGGATACAACAACCGCATTAGAAAATGCAACAGAACTTTTAATACAGGCAAATAATAGATATAATTCAATAGTTACTAGACTGGACAGTATAGAGAATTTAGTTACTGCAACAGAAGATGGAGCAGCTCTTACTTCTAGGATAAAGTCATTGGAAGATGAATTTCAAAATACATCGATACAATTAGCTGATTCAGATTCTCTTTTACAATTGATCAGCAAAGCACATAATAAAATCAACTCATTAATAGATGGGACTATTCCAGTAGAATTACAATACAACACTGATGTTATATTCGCTGGAAAGGGTACAGAAATAGATAAAACAATTGCTAATAAAATTAAAATTAATAGCACAGTTGACGGTTATGCATTAAACGATGTATTTTTATGGAATATTCCAGGAAAGGTAATAGCCACTCAATTATCAACAAGCTTGCCGTTTGATGCAGGCGTATTGGGGAGTGGATCATCTAAGTTTGCTATATGGTCTAAGCTTAGTTTATTTTCTAATAGATTAAGTCTTAAAGGTTTAATATCTTCTGATCCGGAAAGTAATCTTAATATATACATTGACGATAGTGTTGTCTCTTGGAAAACAGGACAAGCATTTAAGATTACATTTGATACAATCAATATGACAGGAAATAACATAAAAATCTGGACTGGTACATCATCTGGATTTGATAAATTAATAGCTGATATTGATGGAACACAATTAATAACAAACAAACCATATATTGAATTAGTGTGTACTGATTACACTAACTATCAATTTGAAGCCGATATATTAAGATAATATGAATACTAACAACTCTATTTCTAATTCGCTCAAGAAGTTACTTGAAATTAACGCAAATTCTTTAAAGACATTTGAGAGAATTAACGAAGCGATAACAACTGATCAAAAGGACGTGTCTTTAGAGATACTAACAGATGGCGGAACCAAAACAGTTTATGTGCCATCGTTTGGTTTCATGAAACGAGAACTAGAGAGGTTAGATACTAATCTAAAATCTTTAGCAGGTTTAGGTAAAGGTAATACAAGGATAAAACTACCAGACGGTACATATCAGAGTATTATTACTTCTACACTAAAAACACCTGCCAGTGATATTACAAGTTTTAATAGACCTGTAAATTTTTCAACTAAAGCTAATTACTTTTTTGAAGATTTCTTAAACCCATTATTGACAACTTCGATTGATGTAAGTGGTCAAATACCGAACACGACCGAAAGAGTATTAGTTAAAAGAATTTTAATCGATTCTTCTAATGCAATATCTGTTGATTATTTTAATACTAATTTTAAAAATAAAGATGGTTTAAATTATAATAATGTAATTAAGGACATTACGAACAATAATATAGCATATACTTTAGATGAAGATACTAGGGACATGCCATATAGAAACGCACAGTTTACTGGTAAGTTTGATGTATTAAAAATTAGTAATTCTAAGAGGGAACAACTTTCTAGTGGAGCTGGTGCTGGAATTGCTGGAGGCGCAGGTGTCACAGTAAAACGTAATATTAAACTGTATACATTAGACAAGTTAACGTACAGTGATTCTACTAAAACACTAAATGATACAGAAACTTTAAAGGTAGGATCTGAATTAATGATACAAAGTGGCGCTAGAAATACTAGATACAAAATTACACGTATTGATGGATCTACGAATCAAGTTGAATTATTAGTAATCGAAGGATATGAGTCTATTAAATTAGGTGCTGATCAATTAAGTATTTACAAAAATGACACAGCTAATCTTAGTATTGATATAAATGTAGGTTTTAATGAAAGAATGTTGGTGTTTGTTAAAGCAATTGATCCCGACTCTAAAATTCTAGCTGAAAACTGGTCACCGGGAATTGGACTATATAGTAACGAATTAACACTTATACAATCAGATGGTTCAAAAACAAGACTGGATGATTACTATAAGGAAGAAGTTGCAGATTTTGGAAGATATATTAACGCATTAAAAGAGGATGCTATACCTCCGGCAGCACAAGGTATTACACCTGATGCTCCATCGCTTGACATTAACAACTTTAAGGTAGTACAAGTTAATACTCACCTGACTGCCAATGATACTGCTGATAAGATTAAGAAATTATCTGCTGATAAGATTACAGTTGAAGAGAAGATCAAAAGATTAGATGAGACTATTGTTAAGAAAAGATCTGAGATTTCTACTAAGAAGTATGAATCTGCTATCCAAAAGGATAAAGACAAGAATGAACTAGAGTCTCTTATTACTGAAAGAACTAGTGAAACGAGTTTATATAATAGTATTGTGAACCAAATACAATCGTTAGCATCTGGGACTAATGCAACTAAGGTTGCACCTAAGTACAGAGTTAGAGGTTTTTGGGGAGTGCCAACCGCAAAGAAGGTTGCTGATACAGTTGATCAAAATATTGTACAATTTGTTGTACAGTATAGATATTTGTCAACTAGTGGTAAAGCAAGTGAAGTTACACAACTTCCATTCACAGAAGGTACTAGACAGAAAACAGCAGTATTTTCTAATTGGAATGAAATGAAAACTAAAACTAGAGATAGATTTAGAGATTCTAAAACTAGAAAGTTTGCATGGCAAAATAGTCTAGTAGAAGATGCACAAGAAGTTAATTTTAATCAATTAGACATTTCTATTAATGAAGGTGAGTTAGTTGAATTTAGAGTTAAATCAGTGTCTGAAGCTGGTTATCCTGCTAATCCAATATATTCTGAATGGTCAGAATCAATCACGATGGATTTTCCAATTGCGGAAATAGACACAACTAACGTAGATGCTTTATTAATGTCGAACGCTGCTGAAACAGCGTCAGTTAAAATATCGGAGGAGCTTTCTTCTAAAGGTGTATATTCGCATATAGATGATTCATTCAGTGCAAACGAGAAATATTACGCACACGCTGCTGTTAATATTGCATCAGGATTCTTATCTGCAGAACAAAAACCAATTTCTGTATATGATAAAATTGCAGAACTCGAAGCTCAGATAGCTTCGCTTAAAGGTGCAGTTGAAGTTGAAATCGGCGAATTGGTAGTTAAGATAATGGATGAAGATGGTACAGTTACTGTTATTAATAATGGGACCAAAAACCAAATATTCGCAGGTTATTACACGGACGAAGTTGCTAGTTTAACTGTTAAAAAAGGACATATTGTTACTAAGACATTTAAAATGTTATTAGAAAACACCAAAGCTACTAAATTAGAACTAGTTTCTAGATTAGTTGGTGATAGAAATTTACCAGCATATAGATCTACCACCGCAGGTTCTGCTATAGCAGATAATGGGTTTGGTGTAATAGAAAACGATAATAATGTAGCAGACGCTGATGTTAAGATTAGTTCTGATAACTATTATACATCTGAAGGTAAATATGATTTAGTACCTATTCAATATCAAAACATAGATCAAGACTCAATATCAGCATATGACTTATTATCTGATGCTCCATATCAGTCTGCACAGAGACGTGGACAATTCGTTTATTCTAGATTCATGGATATTGCTAATCAAAATCCATTGTATATAACTGAATCTTTATTATCAACCGCTACTGCGAGTTTGAATAATTATGAATACTCTTTAGGTTATACTAGTATTGGTAGTACGGATGTCGTTGATTTAAAGTCACCTTCTGGAAATGGTAATTCAGTTGATTTTATATGGACCGGGACATTTGGTAAGAGTACTACTGGAAGTAGCACAGCTGTAGATTTAAGTGTAGATTTTAGCGCTAGTCAAGTAGACGTATGTAGTATAGGTTTAATTGGTGCTGCAAATTACAACAATGGCCTATACATACACAAAGATCATCCTGATTTAGAAAACCTGTACAGTGATTTAAAGGACAATGGATCTATTGATGAGGCAAGCGTAACAGATGCCGAACAAAAAGCACATGTTCAAGCTATTGTTGATAATGCAATATACACAATGCCTATCACGTCAACATATGCAACAGGAACATCGTTTGTATATAGTGGATCTGGATCTGGTACAGGCTCAGGGATTTTTGGCCCGGCAGTAGTTACTGGAAACAACGCAACTAAACAATTGGCTTTTCAAAAGACTAGCGATTTAATAACACCGGGCGGCAGATCTTTTAAAATGTCATTTGATGCAAATGATCAATATCTTTTAGGTGGACGTTCATGTGGAGCATTCTTATTTTTATCTCCTATTAATTTGAACACACTAAAGGTAGAGGGTGACACTAAGCAAAGTAGAAAACAAATTAAAGGAAAAGTAGCAACGCTTGATAATTCTAATGCGCTTTCAGTTGATATTATATTTCAATATAGAATGACTGATTACTTTGGTAATGATCCAGATTCTGACACAGGACGAGTTGGTGGTCAAGCTAAATTAAGATTTCCTAATTTAACATATACTAAAAAGATAGGTTTAGATATATTTGATAAACATGATCAACAATTTTCATTTGACTTAGAAGTGTTTGCTAAATATACAGCAAAGGGTAAAAACTTAAACTCTATTCGAGCTGCAAAGCTTACAAGATACGGTGCATAAATTAAATCTGGATATATAATACAGACAGATGAACTGTGTTATAAAAAGATTTAAATAAATGAGTGCAATTCAAAGTATACTAATTATAGATACAGGTCAAACAGACGCTGTATCTGCTTGTTCCTTTTCGGGAGCAGGCTCAACGGGAGTACAATTTAATAGCAACTCACTTAAACCGGCTAATCTAGATATTCTTTACACTGATTACGGAAACCTAATAGTATTTAATGGTGGTGATCAATTCTTTAAGGAAACTGGCGCTAACGGTACAGAAACTTTTAAAGTGGGCGTCGACGGTGCAGTTTCTGAAGTAGCATCATGTGCGATTCCAGATATTACTGCTCCTGTTATTACTGTAACTGGAAACAATCCTGTTACTGTTGAATTAGGAACGACTTATACAGACGCTGGAGCCACTGCTGATGGTGGAGAAACAGTTACGGCAGCAGTTACACCAACCGGAACTGTTGATACCTCAATAGTTAGAGAGTATACAATTACATATACGGCAACAGATGCTGTAGGAAATATAGGAACAGCCACCAGAACGGTTAATGTTGTTGATACAACGTTACCTTTACTTACTGTAAATGGAGATAATCCAGCTACGGTTGAAATGGGAGGTACTTATACAGATATTGGTGCAACTTCAGATGGTGGTGAAACCGTTACTTCTACTGGAACTGTTGATACCTCAACCGGTGGAGCGTATACCATTACTTACTCAGCTACTGATGCTGCAGGGAATATAGGAACAGCAACAAGAATAGTGAATGTTGTTGATAATACTGCACCTATAATTACTATAACTGGAGATAATCCTGCTACTGTTGAATTAGGAACAACATATGATGACGCTGGAGCTACCGCTGATGGTGGAGAAACAGTTACTTCTACGGGAACAGTAACTACTTCTATTGTAGGAACATATACGATTACATATACGGCAACAGATGCCAATAACAATACAGGAACTGCTACTAGAACAGTGAATGTGGTTGATACTACTGGACCTATAATTACCATTAATGGTAATAATGCACCTACAATAGAGGCTGGTACCAGTTATACAGACGCTGGAGCTACCGCTGATGGTGGAGAAACAGTTACTTCTACAGGAACGGTTGATACTACTACCGTAGGAACTTACGATATTACATATACGGCAACAGATGCCAATAACAATACAGGAACTGCTACTAGAACTGTTACAGTTGTAGATACAAGTCCACCAATTATAACACTAAACGGTGACGCAACATTAAATATAAATGTGAATAGTACATATGCCGATCCAGGCTATACTGCTATAGATATTCACGATGGGGATATTACTTCAAATGTTCTTGTCACAGGAACAGTAAATACTGCTACTGTAGGAACATATACGATTAAATATAACGTCAGTGACGCTGTTCCACTCCCTGCAGTTGAAGTGACTAGAACTGTAAATGTAAATGATTCTTCCGCGCCAATTCCTGTAGATGCTGCATATGATGTAGTATGGAATCAAACATTGGCAATAACTTTAGTGGCTAATGACAATGTAGACACTCCTATAGCTTTAACGTATACTATAATAACTCAGCCAACTAGAGGTAATCTTATTTTTGTGGATAACAATGCTGTTATTTATGAACACACAGAGAGTACTATTGGATCAGATTTTTTCACGTTTAAAGCAACGGATAC
>Ga0115007_10000329_pt1 | contig 31393 bp, 29 predicted proteins | sample ArcOceMetagenome_2_FD_87166 | JGI IMG/M metagenome (GOLD analysis project Ga0115007, IMG submission 87166) | Marine eukaryotic phytoplankton communities from Arctic Ocean - Arctic Ocean ARC135M Metagenome | ecosystem: Environmental > Aquatic > Marine > Oceanic | place: Arctic Ocean | collected...
ACGACCACGACGACGACGACGAAGTCAGCCCCGAGGACTTGCCCGTCCCGCTTCGGGACATCGCGCTGGCGGCGTGGGCCAAGGTTTTGACACAACTGGAGAACATTTTGAAACGCGTGGTGAAGCTGTGGGTAACCCGGGACCCGACGTTAACCGGGAAGCTGTTCGGGTTCACCGCGATGGGTATCGTGTTTCTTGGTGCGTATGTCAGGCTTTCCCAAATCCAGGCACACTGTTTTATCTCTCAGCTGGTGACTGTTGTCCATACATCGCGATATACTCGTACCAGAAGGGACGTCTTATCTCTGCCCTGACTGTTTGTCCATACATCGTCCAATACACGCGATACACAACACTGACACCTTGTTTTACCCATCGCAAGGGGGCGCCAGTTTCCTCGGCCCGCGCAACCCCCTGGAGTTCGGCCGGGATTCCCTTTTCTCCACGGTCATGGGTGTGAAACCTCAGTGGGTTTTGAACCGGGAACAAGGACCAGTGCAAGCCACGTTTCTTTCCTGCGCCGCCGCGTGCCTCGCCGCGATTGCGAAGATCCGCTTGGGGAACAACATGATCCCCCTGTCGCCGTTTATGCACGGCGTCCTGGGGCTGCCTGTGGGGTTCATGTTAGTGTTCCGGTGGAACAACGCGTACGAACGGTGGTGGAGCGGGCGGACCGAGCTCGGGTTACTCCTCATGCACGCCAAGAACCTGGGCGGGCAGTTCTGTACCTGGGTCGCACCGGATGACCAGCAGCTCGCCACGCGCGCGCTCGCGCTGCTTTGCGCGCTGAAGGTTCGGCCTTTCAGTACCCCAAATCCCGCCTCCCTGTGTACCGCCCCTGTTTGACTGCTGTTTGACGTGCACGGCCGTCAGTAAAAGAAAGCGCACTACGCACGGCACGTACGCGCTGTTTTACCTCTAACGCTGGTGACTGTTCCGACCGATTACGGGCGACTGTTGTCCATACATCGTCCAATACACGCCCAATACAGATCACCGCACTCGTCGACTCGGGACTGACCCTTTCTTTTCGTCAATATCAGGAGTGCGTCGCGGACCGTTTGAACGGCACGGTGTTGAAGGACGGCACGGTGATGCTCAACGCCACGTCGTTGTCCACCCCGTTGCACCCGGCGGACTTGGAAGGCCTGTTCGCGGCGGAGAACAAAGTGCTGTTTTGCATCGAAAGCCTTCGGCAGTGCATTTACAACGCGTCGAAACAGGGGTGCTTACCCCCGCCCGTGCTTGGCGGGATGATCAACGAGGACTTGTTTGGAATCATGGAAGCGTACGGCGAGTGCGAGAAAGTGGTGAACCAGGTGGGTGTGGGGTGTTTCCCGAATCAGGCGGCCCAGCGTTTGCGGATTGCCCGCCCGTTAATGGCCCGTAACGCAATTGGCCTTACAACACTGACACGCTGCGTTTCCCAATCACAGCCCCCGCCCGGGTGTATCATCACGCATTTAAAGTCCACCCTGATGGTGTACGTCTGTACGTTGCCGTTTATTTTGGTGCACGAGGTGGGGGTTTTGGCCGTGGTGCCCACCACCGCGTTGTTATCACTGGCGCTGTTCGGCACGGAAGCGGCGGCGGAACAAATCGAGCAGCCGTTCGGGAACCGGCCGTACCACCTGCCCGTCAGGGGGTTGATCATCAACAACACGCGGGACATGGGGCAAACCAGGTACGAATTGGCCTTTCACCACATCCCGGCCTCCCTGTTTGCCCATACAAGACTGACACTTTCTTTTATTTATCTCAGCCGGCCTGTGCTCGGTTTCGCCGGGTACGTCAACTCGCCGCGTGATTTCGTGTACGCCGCGGACACCGGCAACGCGAACACACCTCTAAACGCCCCAGGGCCGTTGTTGTTCGGGAGCGCGGATGCGTGGGAAAGTGACCACTCTCCTGTGCTTGCGAGCCCGTCGGGAGTAAGGCCGGAGTACCGGGACGACGAGGACGAAGAAAAAGACGAGTTTGGAGACGACGACTTGTACAGCACGCCGACGATAATTCCCCCCCCGTCCGAAAAAGTGTCCCTGCCGTCACGCACCGAGGACGACGCCGGGGTGGTGGAGATGGGCGGCGTCGATGGGTGGGTCGGCGACGGCCTAACCGGCTGGGTCGCCTCGGCGAAAGCCGAGGTGAACTCCACCGCCGCCGCCGCCGCCGCGGCGAGCGCGGCGCGGCGGAAAAAACCGACGCGCGAAAAAACGAAAAAGGGAACCGAACCGTTTTTTCCAGAAAAAGCACAGAACAACGCATCACGCGCTGGGTCTTGGTACCCCGGGTCCACCGGGACAGGTCCTGGTACCACTGGTAGTGGTAGCAACACCAGTGGTACCAGTACGCCGAGCAAAACCGAGATGCCTCGTTGGAAAGCGCAGACCCCGATTGAGGTTTTCGAGGACAACGAAACGCATTTGGATCGCAAAAGCGGCGCGGAGAAACACCGGTTCCATGTCGGGGATAGCAAGCGCCGGAAATCGATCGACGCGGCGGGGTTCCGTGATGACACCGCGATTCCGGATCCGCAAAAAAGGATGACCCACGGGTTCCCGTCCCACTCCTTCGGGTTTCCCGGGTTTCCCCTGGGCGGCGGCGGCGAACACCACGGTTCCCCCGCCCAGCCCTTGACTAACTCGCGGTTAACGCAAGAAAGAGTTGGCGCGGGAGGGCTCGCCGGCGTCGTCGCGACTCCCGCCTCGTCGCCGCGGCAAAACCCGCTGCTCCGGCAATCCTCCCTGGACTCCTCCGATCTCGGGAGGGAGCCGCTTCACGGGCACCCGAACCCGTTTCACGGCTCGCCCCCGCGCTCGCCGCCGCGCGCGCGGCGGCCGTCCGATAACGGCCACCGCCACGACGAACCGGAAACCCCGTCCCGGCCGGGCTCGCCGACCTTCGGCGCCGGCGTTAATAATTCTAATTTCGGTCCCGGCGGTACCACTTTCGAAAACCCAGACTCCGTGCGTACCTGGAACGCCGCCGAGTCGGTCAAAATAGGACGGCCGGTGCCGAGGCAGCCGCAGCAGGCGCCCAAGGCGAACAGCGGCCGACCGCCCAGGAACGGCCTGACGCGATCGCAGAGCATGAGCGCGTTCGCGGATGAAGCGAACGTCGATGACGTTTTGCGGCCCGGCGCCGCTGCGCCCGGGTCCGTCGCGCCGGTCAGCTCGCCGAGTTCGAACAGAAACGCGAAACAAAACGGCGAGTCCAGGCCCGCGATCTGGGACGTGTTTGGCAGCGAGAAAGATCGAGCGGCGAGGAGGTAGGTTAGATTTGGAAAGGCGTTTCCTTTCGACCGCATTTATCAACATCAAAGGGAGATATTTTAGCCACGGAAGATTCGGTCACCGTTCGCGAGCGTCACGCTCGCCTTGTCCCCGAGCTGTTCCTGATTTTCAATCACGCGCTCGTCTAAACTCGTGCATTGTTTCACGTGCACGTCGCGTCGTTCCCATCATCACACCGCGCCGGCATCCTGGAGAATCTGAACAATCGCCTTGTGTGGACAGGCGTCAACAATGGGTGTCGTTGATTCTGTTGTTAGTGGCGCCACGCCATTTAAACGGTCTTCAACCGCCTTTTCGGTGACGACCAGCGCCACCATCGCCTGAATGGTCATTTACATTGCACAAGACATTGGCGTCCTGCCGTCATGCGATGTCTTGTTGAGGTCTGCGCCCGCCTCAATCAACGTCTCTACCACCGACTTGTAGCCCTTTTCAACGGCTTTGAACAGCGGCGTCACGCCGTTCTCCTTTGCCTTGTTGACGTCCGCGCCCGCCTCGATCAGCGCCCGCACTACAATCTCGTGGTGGCCCTCTTGAGCGGCAATGCACAGCGGAGTTCACCCGAGATTCTACGACTTGTTGACATCCGCGCCCGCCTCGATCAGTGCTTGCAACGCCGCCTTGTGGCCTCGGGCAGCCGACACGCATAACGGCGTCACGCCATTTTCCGCTGCCTTGTTCATGTCAGAGCCCGCCTCGGTCAGCACTCGCAATACTGTCTCGTGGCCATCCCTAGCGGCTGTGAACAGCGGTGTCGTGCCGAAAGGCCCAACCGTGTTTACGTCCGCACCCGCTTCGATAAGCACCCGCACCACCGCGTCGTGGCCCGTGGCAGCCGTATTGCAGAGCGGCGTCACGTCGTCAACCCTTGTCTGGTTGACGTCAGCGCCCACCTTGATCAGGGTTCGCACGACCGTCTCGTGACCATAATTAGCGGCGATGAACAGCGGTGTCATTCCGTTAACATCGCTCGCCTTGTTGACGTCCACCCCCGCCAGAATAAGCGCCCGCACTTCCGCCACGTGGCCCTTTTTAGCGGCCATGAACAGAGGCTTCCAACCGTCATCTCCGATACCGTCGTCCGGGCTCTTCGCCGAATAACCATCCGCGTGCTTGATTCCGCACCGTTTCTTGTGTTTTTTCCAGTCGCCGAGTTGGCACGCCCGGGTGCAATAGTACGTCTGGACGCCGTGTTTCAAACATTTGTTGCACTTCTTCGTCTACGTATGGAGATGGGTTAAGTGAGTGCGTTGCGGTGCGTGCGGCGCGCGATACGAATGACACGCGACGTGTGTTTACTGCGCGGGAAGAAGAAAGAAAGGGAGCGCACCGCATTTTTCCCGCAGCTCATGCAAACGTGATCCGAGTTGTTCTTGGAGGACGCCAACGGCAAAGACATGCCGGCCACTGAGGATGGGGTGCCGGCCCCTGTATCGCGCGCCGTTGGGTCTGGCGACATACCGGGAGCGTGGATGCGTTTGCGACGACCACGCGCGTCGGGTTGTGCCGGCGGACGAAGCCTGATCTCAGATCTGAGAAGACGAACAGTCTCGGACCGGCCGATTAAAGAAAATCAAATTTTCAGAAGGCTGCAGGATGGGCATTTGGTCACACGAGTACAAGGACCATGGTCACACAAGTACAAGGTTCATTATCAATCGCGCGCTCGTCAAACTCGTTCATCGCTTCATTTCGGTGGTAACACCGCGCCGGCATCCTTGAGAATCGTAACAATCGCCGCATCAACATCATTTGCCTTGTTGACGTCGGCGCCCGCCTGAATAAGCGCCCGCACTTCTGCCTCGTGGCCCTTTTCCGTGGCGACGTACAGCGGCGTAATGCTGCCATTTTCCGTCTTGTCGATGTCTGCGCCCGCTTCGATGAGCACTCGCACCACCCCCTGATGGCCCCGAAGAACGGCGACGTGCAGCAGCGTCAAGCCTTCTTTCATTGCCTTGTTGAGGTCAGTGCCCCCCGCCTCAATGAGCGCCCGCAACTCCGCCTCGTGACCCTTGTCATCTGCATTGAACAGACGCATCCAACCATCGTCCGGGCTCTTCGTTGCGTTCTTCCCACAAGTTCTCTTGTGCGATTTCCAATCCCCCAGTTGGCAAGCCCGGGAGCAGTAGAATGCCATCAAGCCCAATTTAAGGCATTTGTTGCAGCGCTTCTTCGCCTCAGATCCGCAAGCAAGGCAAAAGTGAATCGTGTTGGAGGACCTCGACGGCAAAGACGTGCCAGCCTGCGACGCCGGGGTTGCGGCCCCTGTGTCGCGAGCATTCGGGTTCGGCGACATACCGGGAGGGCGGATACGTGCGACGACCACGCGCTTCGGGCTATGTCTCCAGCCTCTCAGATCCAATGGCAAAATGCGTTTCAAACCAGTCTCGGAAGCGCCGAAACGCTTGGTGCTGTGAACAACCCCTTTTCCCCCCTCACGGTGCCCGACGTGCCATCGGGCTGCTCATTCTCCGCGTGCGTCGCCTTCGCCGCGCCGCTCACGCACGATACTCGCGCGTCTTCTCGTTTCGGCCATGTCCTGTGTCATCGCGTCTCGCGTCGCGGTCCCCACCGTTCCCGTGGCGGCGCGCCAGTTGGCGTCCACGCGATCGGGCTTCGCGGGGGCGGTGCCACGAACGATCCGACGGTCGTTCGTGTCGCATCACGCGCGCACCACCAAGCGCGCGCGTCACCAAACCTTAATTCGCGCCGGGTGGAACGATTTCGAGTGGGGTTCCGCGACGATCGTGTCCAACGATCTGGCGGCGAAGGAGGGGGGGTTACACGTCGTGATTGTCAGGGTGGCGGAGGAGGTCACGAAAGGGTACGTCAAGCCCGGGCAGTTCGTGCAGATGCGCATCGGGGACGAAGGCAAGCCCGCGTTTCTCGCGATAGCGTCGCCCCCCGGAGCCGACGACACTAACTTACAGCTCTTGATCAAGTCCGTGGACGGTACCGCGGGCGATATCTGCGCCATGAAGCCTGGAGACACGCTCGGCGTGTCCCCTGCCATGGGAAACGGTTTCGACCTCGGCAAAGCCCCCGCTTCGGAAACGCCCAACACGCTTCTCTTCGCCACGGGGTCGGGGATCTCGCCCATCCGGAGTTTGATTCAAAGCGGCGCTCTTGGTGACCGCGACGTGACTCTTTTCTACGGCACCGCGAGTGAAAAAACCACCGCGTTCGCGGACGAGTTCAAAGCATGGGAAGCGAAAGGAATCAAAGTGGTGCACGTCATGTCGCAAGGTACGTATTGCGCGTTTCCCAAATCCCGCCGACTATTTGCCCATACACGACTAACCCTTTCCCTCATCCCTCTAGTCGGTGGCCCGCCCACGTACGTTCAGGAGGCGCTGCGGCTGGCGCTGGAAAACGTCGACGCCGCGAAAACGTGCGCCGTGCTGTGCGGGCAAAAGGAAATGACGGAAGCCGTGATCGAGGTGCTTACAGGGCATGGCGTGGCTAAGGAAAAGTGTATCATGAACTTTTAACTTTCAAAACGGGTGGGGTTGATTAATTGCGTGTAGGGGAGTAGGGATTAATTGTGTGTAGGGGAGAAAGATTTGGTACCCCTGGGAGTATAAAAATATTACGACTGGTATTTGCTACCTTCGAAGGTATTAAAAGGCACTACGACTCCTCCCGCGCATCGCCTCATTCGTTCTCCGGTTTCCGTCCCAGAAACTCGGGCAGCATCTCCCCCTTGAACTGTGTTTTGTTGGACCCCAGGCCTGTGTTTTTTACACGCGGCGCTGAGGCTGACTCGATCAAAGCGCGGTCCGCCTCGGCGGCTCGCCGAAGCGCCCGCGCCGCAATTCGCAAATCCTCCGAAGCCACCGAGGGGACGGCTGTTTTTTGTAAACCCGTTTCGTCCGTGTCGGCGTCGTCTGTGTGTTCCCTAAATATATCCGACTCTCCTTGGGATCGTACCTGTGCCATGTTCCTCGTAGTCTCTGACCCATTACCCACCCCAGTGTCAACCCCCCAGCTCGCTTCCTCTTTCCGTTTGGCCATCTCGAGCGCCTCGGGCGCTAACCGAACGCCGGTCACCGACGCGATTTCCAACGAAAACGGCCCCGCTAGCTCCACCTCCCCCCCCCCCCCCACCGCGATTCCTATTCCGACCACCTTACTCGCGTTCATTTCGTGTTCGTGCTCCATCACCCGTCCTCGCCAGGTTTTCAAAAACCGACTCGTGGGAATGTAAACCGTCACCCACCGGCCAGCCGGCGCGAACAGAAAAGCCTGCCACAAATCCTGATACGATGAAAGCCGAAAGTGTCAGTCGGTCGTGACGTGTATTCCGGGATTGGAAAGGGGTCCGACGGAGTGGATCGGCGTAACAGTTGCCAGTACTCTGAGTACGGCAGTAAATGTTACGTACGCCATACAGGGCAGTAATATCAGTCGTCTCGACGTGGTGCTTGGGAAAAGCGTACCTCCTTGCCGCCCGTGATCCAGTTTTCCGTGCGTAGCGACACGACGTACTTGCGCCCGTCGCTCTTGACGTTCAGTTTCAAAGCGGTGAACGCGTCCAGGTCAAGGAACTCGTGCGCGGGGAGGTCCGTCGATGAGCACCCCGCAAATCCGGTGCGTTTCATTTTTAAGGGTTCCAGCGGTTTGGGTTCGGCGGGTTGCGATACATCCGCCGATTTCGTTTCGCTCGCCGCGAAACCGGTTAGATTGGTTTTGTTTTCGGTGGTACCGCTCACAGCCGCCAGCCGCATTTCGTACCCGGACCTTTTTGTTTCTTCATCACTGAGAAGAGACTCGGGGTCTGACTCGATACTACCGGTTTCTAGTCCTGGTAACTCGTCTCGCAACGGCGCCGTTGTTTTCAAACTCAGCGCGCCGCGCAGCACCATGACGCCGGTTGGCGATTGTTTCGCCCAATCGTTCCGGTCGTCGAACCCATCCGATTGGGTTTCGTTACGGCTACCGCCCTGAGTTCGAAACCACCCCGACTGTTCCTGCCTCGTGAGATTCCGATACCGCACCTCGCACGTGCTCAAGCCTCCGTGCGGCGCATCGGACCAGGACCGCCATTTTTTGGCCACGCATTGCTCGGTCCGAAACTCAGCAACCACCGCGTTCGTGGCGCTGATCGGGGAAACATCAACCATGTCCCTCGCCACGCGCACGGCGCGACGCGCCCAGCTGCGTAAAAGGGAGGCCATTTCGGTGAGGAACCGCGCGCCGGACGCGCCTTAGGGTTTAGGTCACCCCAAACCTAAACCCTATACACGACCGACGGAGGACGGTGACGTAATGAGTGTTCGAGGTGCCAGTGCCGACACGCATTTGAGAAAAATTTCGGCGCCGCGGTGAAATGGTTTTCGGCGCGATCGATCGATGGCGCACTCCGCGGCGCACCTACCTTTCGGTACGTCCGCGTTTCTCGCCATGGCGGACATGGACGGCGACTTCGACGGCGGCGACGACGCGGGGGTGTATTACGAAGAGCCCGCTGACGGCGGTGACGACGCCGGTGAGGAGGAAGGCGGCGATGGGGAGAACGGGGTTGAGATCCTCACCGACGGCCCGCGCCAGGGCGGCGGCGCGGTGACGGACCGGACGACGACGCCGTACATGACCAAATACGAGCGCGCGAGGATTCTGGGCACGCGGGCACTGCAAATCAGCATGAACGCCCCCGTGCTTGTGCAGCTTGACGGGGAAACGGACCCGCTGGAGATCGCGGGGAAGGAACTCCGCGAGAAGCGCATTCCATTCACGATCCGGCGGTATCTCCCTGACGGGTCCTGGGAGGACTGGGGAGTCGATGAGTTGATCGTGGAGGATCCCGATCGAAGGAGGGGGTTGTAAAGCATTTGAAAGTATTTGAAAGCGCATGTCCGATCAAAGTTTGATCGGTACTTTTACACAAGAAATCGATTGCAACAAACCAAAGCGACTCCATTCGCACCACCCCAAGTCAAGTCACCTGCGTCGCGCCGCTCCTAAATCGGCCCGCTTTCCCAGAATCGCGAAAGTCACGGCGTCGTCCAGGGCGTATATCCCTACAGACGACTTTCGGTCGGACGCGGACGCGACGATTTTGTGAAGGCGCGCTTTTTCGGCGTCGGTGTTTTTCGCGAAATCGTCGTCATTATCATTCGCGCCCATTCCTCCTTCTGCAAGCTGCAACAGTCGCGCCCCCGCCCGTTGCGCGTCGCCGCACGCGGTGGCGACTTCCGAAACATCTCGCAAAGACAGGTTCAGCAACTTAGCCGCTTCCACCGCTTCAATCAAACACGCCTCCGGTTTCCGCTGATTGTAAAAAAAGAAATGTCAGTCTCGTATGGGCAATCAAATCAGGGAGGCGGAATGTGGTGATTGGGAAAGTTCCTTACCGCGTACGCGCAAAACGCGCCCACCAGCGACGCGACGTCGGCGCCAAGTCGTTTCGCGCCGGCTTGCGAAAAAACGGACGTTCGCATCACGACGTGCGTCACGAACCGCCGGGCTATTAGCCGACCCAGCGTGCGCACCGCGGGGACCACCCGCGTTTTGTCCCCGACGTCGTCCACGTTGAGCAGCGCGCCGCGTAGCCCCGCTAACCGCGCGTAGAGGTGGTCCACCGGCGTCACGAAGGAAGAACTCCCGGGAACCGAACCAGGGGGGGGGCTTTGTTGACCCGGCGTCTCGGTACCCGGCACGGATGAGGTCTGGGTAGGTACCGACGGAGTGCCCAATGGAGTCTCCAAAGTCTCCGTAGTACGGACTACGTCGGTCGGTTCAAAGCCGTACCCCGGCCCGTCCCCGAACGACCGTAAACTCGCAGTGGATTCATACCCAACCATGGTAAACACGAACGCCCCGAAACAAGCATCGACTAGCACGTCCGTCCAGCCATTCGCGCTTTGGGTTAGGGATTCGATTTGGGCTTGGAAAACGTTCGCGCCCGCGAATCCGGAAAGCGCGTCGCGAGATTCCGAAAAGTCGGCTAAAAAAGCGGCGACGCGAAGCGCGTGGCTTACGCAGTGTCCCATTTTGGTCATACCCCCAACCCCAGTTCCGGTGGCTAAGCTTCCAAACACGTCATGGGAGTTGGCGCGTGTCTTGACCGTTACCAAAAACGTATCAACCAGCGGCGCCGCGACGCTTTCCAGAAACGCGAGACGCGCGGAGGCGTTTGAGTTTTGACCGTTTGGGTTTTCGGAAGACTGACTGTCCCTTCCCGGAGTGTCCCTTCCGTGAAACACCCCCACCAGGTCCCCTAGTCCGTCGGAAGGTACGCGCGTATCGTATGGCAGGGAAAGCGCGCGTTCCACCGCAGCGCGGACGGCGTCGCACACCGCGTCCGCCGCGGGTAACGAAACGGGCGCGTCGTTGTTTTGCGCATTTTCCTTTTCACCACCGAACGTAAACTTTTCCATAATCGGATCGACGTCGCCTTCCTCGTACCCCAGCCCGATGGCGCCTATTCCGCACGGCGTCCACGCGTCGCCGCTAGTTGTGCCACTTCCGCACACCAGATCCACCCCCCGCTGCGCATCCCCACGTTCCGCGGCGAACCACCGCTCGCACGAAACCAGGGAGGTCGAGGCTAAGCGCGCGAGCGCGCTCGCGTGGTGCGGGATTTCAATTTCCCAAGAGTCAGAGTCGCCCGCATTCCCCAAACCCTCAGTGACCGATTCCAAAACCTTTTTAATTTCCAAATCGAACAAAGCACAGGAATCCGCAAGGTGGAGCCAGTGCGTGTGGTTTAGCTCCGGGGTCACGTGTTGAACAAACTTATCGCCTTTGGCGTACGACGTGACGTTGGCGAAGACACTTTTCTTTTTCGATTTCGAATCCTTCTCGGAATCGATCGCCGCGCAGGCGGGTACGTATTTCGCGCCCACCAACGTTGACGCCGCTCTGGCGACACCAAGCACCAACCCTCGCAGCTCACGGTTGATTCCCACGTCTTCATCACTAAAAGCCCCGTTAACGTCGGGTTTCAATAAACCCTGAAGCGCGTGACTCGCGATCGGCACCAGCGTCTCGCACGCCCGGGTAACCGTTTTGAACATCCGCTCCGGGTGTTTAGGATCGCCCAGGTTTGTGTGGTCGTCGAGGTTTCCAAACAAGGTTTGGATCTTTTCACAAATCGGCGCAGACAAAGTTTCCCCTGTCCAGGCGTGAGATTCCGCAGGACGAGGGGTCCATGTTTGGCTGTTTGCGTGTATGTCTTCCTCATACGCTTTGTGCTCGGAAGAGTGTTGTGCTTCCCAAAGACGTGCTTCATACAGAGCTGCTCCCTGAAACTCCTCAAACACCTCGTGAGACACCGCGCACACCGAGCGAAGCGTTGAAAGCACGGCTATTGATTTTGACAACGCGTCGTCGGGATCCACGGCGTCGTCCCCGGCCAAAGGCCAGTCGAAGTTTCGCAAACTCGTCGCGTCCAAGTTCGGGGGCCACCCCGTTGCACTTAAAGCGTTTCGCAATATCACGCAGGTGACGTTGCGAAGCGTCTCCGTACACCTCGCCGCTCGGGTTGCGGAGACCAACGCGAAGCGAACGCTGAGCGCGGACGACGACGACGACGAAGACGCGCTGCCGGCAGATTTTGTTCGACTGGTGTTCCACTCACTCTCTTCGGTGTCTTGGTCTTGCGCGAGCGCCCTCGCCGCGTGTTTCAGCGCCGCGGCACCTTGTTCGAGCCTCTCCAACGCCTCGCCGGGAGCCTCCACCAGGGTTGACGGAGGTATTGCGTGGAGCGCGGAAGCAGTCGCGTCTGCTTCGCGAATGGCGCCCTCTAAGCGCATCTGGGACACGCACGCATCTCTGGCGCTGTGCAGCGCTCGAAGTCGCGTGACGAGTTCGTCGACGGCGAGTGACGGGTCATCTGTGGTGTCTGTGTTGCTGTCACTGGCGTGTATGTGGTCGTGCTCGGAGTCGCCCGCGTCTGCCACCGCATCAGTGGCGGCAGCAGAGACAGCCTGCGCGAGGGCACGCCGAAGGTTCGCGACCGTGGACAACGCGCGTTCCATTTCGTCGGCAACGGGCGCCTCACCTGGAGGAGGCATCGCAGGCACCGCGGCGGACATCGAACGGCACGCGAACCCCACCAAGGGTGACAACTCAGTCCAAACCGAACGAACTCACACCCGTTCCCAGAGCGGGAAGAGACCCCCGAAGCGCCGACGGGCGCACACCAAGATCTGAAGTCAGTTAACACTTGCATCGACTAGTGAACGACGACCGTAAGTGAACAAATCCAATACAAGTCGTGAACAAACTCAGTTCTCATCGGGACGGTACTTTCATCACAACCGTGCCCCAAGAGTGCGCTAAGTGCGATTCGCATCAATACGCGCCCGTTCCACGTCACGACCCACACCAACTCGCCATACGCGATTCGAAGGACGGGATGGAGGGTAAACTTTGCGCCCTCGGCGAAGCGGCGGCGCCGCTCAAAACGCGCGCGGCGTCCCCGGGGATGGTTTTTTTTGCCAAAACGGTTTCCCAATCCCCGGTTCCGTCCCCGTCCCCAGTCTGACCATTTTTTGGGGGATAGATATCCCCAACCGAGGACGGATGTTCCACACGCAATTGCCTGGCGCGTTGTTGCATCAACTCAGTCGCGATATCCAACGTCGCCAAACGAACCTCCGCCGACGCATCTTCGTGTGTCAACGCAAACAGCGTGGACCCCGCGACGGAGCACGCTTCGCGAAGAACCTCCGCAAGCGCGGAAACACAGGAGGACAGGCTGTCGACAGCCTGGCCAGCCGTTTCCGCGAGCGTGGCGTTCGCCAAAGCCGTTTCCGCCCTTTCTGCTTCCACCATTTTACGCAAAGCCTCCACCAACGCAAGCGCGTCGTCCTTCGCCATCTCCAAACGCTCAAACGCCTTCTTCGCCGAACGCACGTCCCGCGCCGTCGTTGTCGCGGTGAAGGCCGCGAAGTTCAAATCCTTCAGTGTATCTTTTGCTTTCTGCGCAAACTCTCGCCGGTCACGTTCCACCGCGCATATGTCTCGCTTACACCGCTCGATGCGTCTCAAGATCACACCCGTTCGTCGCTTCGCCGCGTCGTTGCACTCGCGCGACGCGTCCCGTTCAGCGAAGGCGCGCTGTTTCTCCCCAATCGCGCGCTCGTGTCGCCACATCCCTCGCTCCACCGCCACGGACTGTTTCGCCAGGTCTGCGAACCGTCGTTCGTTTTCAGCAATCGACCGCTTCGTGGTTACGACTAACTGCTCATCTGTTCTGCGTGTGAGCTGCGACGTCTTATCCGATATCGCAAGCTCGTGCGCCTTGGCGAGGTGTGCTTTTTCGGAAAGCGCGTCGCCCTCAAGCGCGGTTAGTTCCACCCGTCGCGCTTTGCTTTCGCTCGCCAGGGTCTCGGAAACCGTCCCGATTGCGGCCAACAAATCGTTCCTCTCGGTTTCCCGTAACATCTGCCTTTCTGCTTCCAAGTCGTGCGCGGTTAGCTGTTTTTCAATAGCCGAGGTAGCGCGCTCCGACGCCGCGCGCGCGTCCCTCAGCCGCGTCTCAATCTCCACCGTCTGTTTCTCGACGCAGCCCGTCTCCTCGGAAACCGCGCCCGCGATTTGCCCCACCAACCGCTCCGCTTTCACCAGCTCCAGCGAAAGAAACGCGTGCACGTCGAGCGCGTCCCCTTTCTCAATTCGCACCGCGTCTCGCAAACTCTCAACCTGCACCTCCAACGCCCCGGTCGCGTCTTGGAACTCCCCCAGCTGACTCTTGAGCCGGCCAATCGCGAGCTCCCTCTCCAGCACCTCACGCGCACCAGCCGAAACCTCGGGCTCGGCTCCGGGGTCAACAGCCTCCATTGGTGGGGGGGCGCTCGAAACCTTTCCGCCATCGCCCTTCCCTTTCTTGGGTTTAGGCGCCATGAACGGGGCCCGCCGCGCCCGGTGTGGCAGACGCGAGGCACCTCGATGGTCATTTGGGCGATGCCAAAATCGGAAAATCGGAACCGATTGACCCCATTCGCCCATGTCGGTTTCCTGCAGCTTTATCCACTTTTCCGCCGACTCGATTTGCGGACCCCGCCGCTGCCCACTCCGTCACGCGCTCGCCTCGCGACGCCCCACACTTTCGCTTCGCCTTACCGGTGTCCTTCGCCTTATCGGCGACGTTTCGCTCCCTACAGACTCCTCCCTACAGACAGCCGCCGCGATGGCTTTCAATGCCGCGCTCGCGCGGACGACCTCGGTCCGGCCGCCGCCGTCGATCCTTCGCGGCAAGCGCGGTGCCGCGTTCGCGACGCGCGCCACCACGCGGTGCCGGGTGGTGGTGTCCGTCACCGCCGGTGGTGTCACCGAGGTCACCGTGAACAAGGTCGACCTCGGGGATTGCAAAGTGCGTCTTGAGGTTACTGTTCCTAACGCCATCGCCACCGCAGCGCGGGCGGAGTGCCTTGTCAATTTCGCGGAAAAAAGCGAGATCCCCGGGTTCGTGTACGCCAAGAAGAGCGGGCGGAAGAAAAGCGGCAGCAACGTCCCCCCTCCCGCGGACGCGATCATCGCCTTCGTGGGTGCTAAAGAGTTCAAAGCGTCTTGTGTGGAGGAGATGTTACAGCGGAGCATTCCGGACGCCATGGCCGTCGTCGCGGCGACGGCGCTGCAAGATTCGGAACGCATCGAAACGCCCTTCGACACGCTGTTAAAAGCATTTGACAACGCCCTGGCCGTCCCCGAGGGCGACATCAAGTACTCCATCGTGTGCGAAGTCGTGCCGCAAATCGTGTGGACTGGGGATTACCGCAAACTCGCGGTAACCGTCGTGGCGCCTGGGGACGACACCAGCGACGAAATGGAAGCCACCTCGCAGTTCAACAACCAACTCCGTAACCTGGGTACCATGCGCGTGGTGGTGGACCGCGGGCTGGAGGTTGGCGACCAGGTCGTGATGAGCTTGGACGCGGTGGACCAACAAACGCGGTTGCCCATCGAAGGCATCAAGCAGGAAAAGTTTTCCCTGGACACGGGGGCGGCGAAAATAAACCTCCCCGGTTTGGTGGACGGACTGATGGGCATGAAAACTGGGGGGACGAAGACGTTCCCGATCACCATGCCTACGGACTGGCCGCAGGAGTTCATCAGGGGCGTAACCGCGGATTTCACGGTTACGATAAAGGAGCTGTTCGACAACGAAGTCCCGGCGCCGACGGATGACATCGCGGACAAGATCGTGGAGGGAGCTACTTCCATTGAAGACGCGAAGGAAAAGCTCTTGACGATGCAAAAGGAAAACACGAAAGCGCAACTGGAGCGGGTCGTGGACGTGGCGCTCCTAGACGCGCTCGCGGCGATTTGCGAAGCCCCCCTGCCGTTTTCCATCGTCGAGGAAACCGGCCGGCAGATGTACAGCGAACAGATGCTCGAGATGCAGATGTCGGGTAATTTGGACATGGCGACGGTTGAGAAGATCGCGGCGCCTGAAATGGTGGAGAAGTTCCTTTTGGAATCGCGACTCGAAATCGAACAAGTCGTGCGGCGAACCGTGGCGTGCGAAGAGCTGTTCAAACTGGAGAACATCGAAGTCACGGAAGAGGAGTTCAAAAACGAAGTCGTCGCCGCGAAACAAGAGTTCGAAAAGTACGGCACGGAGTACGACGTGCAGCGGTTGGTGGAGCAGGCGGGTGAAACGATCGAGGCGCGGAAAAGCCTGGAGTGGCTACGCGCGAACGCGGAAATCACGGTCACGCCGCCGGTGGCGTGAGGGAGGAATAGAGGAAGTATTAGAGGAAGTATTAAACGTCGTTGCCTCTAGCATCTAGGTTGAACTGTGAAAAAAGGCGTTTTTCTAAAGTACTTTGTTTCCCCAATCCCCAAGACCGCGCGAAATACGCCGCCGACGCGACCATAACGGCTGTCAACAGTATCATGGCGAATTTCCTGCGGCGGTGTCTGGCGCATGCGACTCGCCACGCACCTCCCGGCCAGAACTTAAGACCCACGGAGTTGTACGCCGCCTCGGGTCGAAACGCGCCGGCCGGGTCGCGACGCATCATCGCGAAAAGCGTTTCCGTCATTTGTTTATTCGCGCCCGTGATCATCGCGGCGGTCCTTTCTGTTGGAATCGTGAAGTACCCGGGCGGCTGCGTGCCGATGTCCTGTTTTGTGTTTTGGCCGGGTGATGCGTACGGGGTGGGCTTCACGACGTCGTCCACGCTAAGAACGCCGCCGACCAAGATCTCGCACGACACCCCTGACGATTGGAAGATGGCGCGCAGTTGCCCGGGCCGGCCACACGCTCGCTCGTTGTAAAAGCACGGAACGCAGTGCCGGTGGACGAACACGCGGCAATTAGCGCCAAGTGCGAGTTCGGTGCCTTGCGCTGCGAGCAGCTCGGTGGCGGTGTACCCGCGCACAACCACGTTGCGTCGGAACTCGCCGTACGACGCGGGTAACGGGTAACCCGCGAGGGACAGGGCCGTGTCTATCGCGTCTGCGGAAATCAGCGTGAGCTGCCGTCCCGGCTCCCTCTCCCCGGGCGTGCGAGCGGACAGGCAAAGACCCGAGTACGAGCCCGTTTTGTTGGCGTAGCGATCCCCCACGATGCCAGCGCCCGCCACGAGCGTGACCACCGCGTGCGGCTGCATCGGCGCCGCGGACCTGGGTGCCGTGAAAATGCCCACAATCGAGGCACCCGAACCCGAACCCGTCGACGCTTCGTGCATCCCGCTTTGCTCCGGCGAACGCGAACGCGAGCGCGAAGTCGCGCGTCGTCGTCGCGACATGGTTGCGCGAATTGCACGTTCAGGTTTGTTTGGACTGCGAGGAATGATGAGCTCGGGGCGAGAGAGAGGCGTTAACTTTGTTCAGCAAGTGCAATTGCGAGTTCCCAGAAAATAGCCGTTTCGTCGTTCCCGATACAAAACCGCCACCCTGGCACCTTCTCTCGTCACTTCGCGCCTGCCATGACCGCCCCCCTCCGACGCCTGGCGCGCGTCGCGCACGTCCCGCGCGCCGTCCACCGCGTCCCGTTCGCAGTCCGTGGCAAAGCAACCGCATATGTTGCTCGGTCTGCGGGTACCCTGTCGAGTCGTGGTGAGTACACACAAAATCGACAAATCGACGACACGACATCGCATCACCTTTTGCCGTTTTACGCCACGATGGTCGGCCGCGTGCTTTCCACGGCGTTGAGTGAAACGCAGAGGTTGGCGTTTGCGGGGCGGTTTTTGAGCTCGCCGGGTACTTCGCGCCGCGCTGTGTCCCAAACGGAACACACCACCGACGCTGCAATCACCGCGGCGCGAAAAGAGCGCGACGCCGCGGTGTCCCGGGCGAATCTGAATGAAGCAAATGCGCTGACGCTGCGGTTGCGGTTAGCGCAGAGTGACCACGCCGCGGTGGAGACGTTACGGGGTGAGCTAAAAGACGCGCAGGCGGAAGCGGCGGATATGCGAATCGCGTTGAATGCGTTGAAGTTCGCGCGACAAGACACCAGGGTTGTGGAAACGAGGTCTGATTGGTCGTCCGTGTTGGAAATCAGCCCACGAGAATCTGAGCTGAAAACGGCGATCGCCGCGTTGTCCGCCGAGCTTGACGACGCAAAGCAAAGAGTGCTAAACGCTGAAGCCGCTTCCGCGAACTTCGCGTCGTCGTTGGTGATGGACGTGAGGACCAAAAACCGGGAGTTGACAAACGCGGCGAACGCGGACGCGGCGTTTTCGCAAACGGAGAGGCACCCAATTTTCGGCCACCTGCTGAAGGACTTTGGGTTCAAAAAAGTCTTCGCCATGAAAGCGGGCGTGCTTGCGGATAAAAAATTGGTAAAGGTGTATGAGCAACAAAGGGCGTTTCGTTCCGCGCGAGCGGTTACGATCGCGGAGATGAAAACCGAGGACAGGTTCGCGGTGCCGGGGGTTATTTCTCTCGCCGAAGGTACCGCGGCGGTCAAAACGAGCGGACCCGCCGGCGCGACGAAATCCGCGTTTTCTGAAATCTTCGCAGCCCCAACCCGGTCGGTTTCCATTTTGGACGGACAGCACCGGGTCGGCGCGCTTGCGATTTTACTGGAAAAAGGCGTGATTCGTGATACCGACGAGGTGCTGGTGGAGGTGTTCCCGAACGTGTGTGACACGAAAGCGTCGGATTTGTTCACGGAAATCAACCAAAGGTAGTACCTTCATTTTATTTCCCAAATCCCTCCTCCCTGTTTGCCTGTACAAGACTGACACTTTTCTTTTAATATCACAGCGAACCCGTCCGTTTTTTAGATTTGCCAGGCGCGGTGGCGCCGGTACTGAAACGTTCGCTAGAGTTATCCGTGCAGTTCTTCCTCACTAAATACCCCACCATGTTCTCCAACTCGCCTCGTTGTCGGGTACCGCATGTCAACCTTGACGTGCTGCGGGAAACCATGCACGAAGCGGACGTCGCGAGCCGGTTCGGGTTGAAAAACGAAAACGACTTCATTCAATGGATGCAACGCGAAAACGAAACCTTTGCGGCGCGCACGGAAAAACAGTGGGTAAAGGCCCGGCCGAAGGTAAGTGTTTCCCATTTACCACACACCGCCTCCCTGATTGCCCATACGAGACTGACACTTTCTTTTTTATCTCTCAGGTCGGCAAAGGCGCGGCTGGCACGAACGCGGCGTACGTAAAGGCGCTTGGGAAGGCCACGGACAGCGGGTTTTTCCTGGGGATGAGCGATACGTGGCTCGAGACGAAGGAGGGGGGGAAATGATTGACAGGGTCGAGGGTCGACGCATGCTTTTGTGACGGTTTTTGTTCAGTAATAATGACGCTCGCTCAAGAGCGGCTTGTTTTAGTAATAAACGAGTACTCGTACGCCTACTAGAGCGGCTCGCTTGTCTCACCCTCCACCGCCTCCACCTCACTGCTGTCCGGCCTCACTTCAAATGAGCCCCTGATTCTTTTCAGCGAGTTCCCCGCTTGTCTCCAGTTTTTGGGGAACGCGTCCACGGAAAGCACGAACAGGTCGCCGCCGCGAACGGTCGCGCTCATCAGGTAGATGTGACTGTGATTGCGCCAAAGAAAAGCGTCAGTCTTCCCGTAACTTGTATGAGTAATTACTCTGGACAATCGGCAGTACTTCGTGATGTGTATGACTAAACAGTCGTAGTATGAGTAAACAGTTAACAGTTTATGAGTAAACAGTGTGCGGCGGATTTTGGAAACGCAACGACACGTACTCCGGGTACAAACACCCCACGGCGCTCGGACATTGTTTCGCGGGCTGAGAGATGAAAAAGAAAGTGTCAGTCTCGTATGGGCAATCAGTCGGCGGAATGTGGTAAATGGGAAATACTTACCGGCGACGCGACCATGTCCCAGTCGTAGTATACCTGGCCGTCCGTGGCGGTTCGCTTGCTCGCGCCTAGCATGTCCGCCCGGCGATACGATTCGTCACTCGCCAGGCCCAAAGCTTTCGCCACGGACACGTTTTCGGGTTTCCCCAGGTCCGCTATTGATTGCGAGGGGAAGTTTTTCGTGAAAAACAGAGTTACGTTTTGCACGACTTTCCCGTTCACGGGGTCGACGATTTCTTGCCACGTGGTGGTGGATTTTGGTGCGTCTTTTGATGAGTCTTTTGAGGACTCCGCATCACCAGCACCCACCCCTGCAGCACCCCCCGTAGACGCCTTCCCGACCACGCTCCACAAACTGGAAACCTCGAACGAGGCGCGCATCGATGAGCCGTCGCGAAACGCGACCTGACGCGGGTAACTGAACTCGCCGCTATTTACTTTCAGCACGTTTCGCATTGACGCCTCGATCGCGGCTTGCGCGTCTTCTTCGGATTCGTCGTCGTCCTCGGCGAGCGCGAAGTTTGGGAACAGTGCGGCCGCGAACGCGCTTAGCAGAGTTGTGCCGACCACGCCGCGTCGCGTGGAAACACACGGCGGGGGCGGTGGGTCCGCGGATGTGATGACACACATATCCAAAGACTCGGAAGTGGACGCACAGGACACGGCGGTGGATCGGCCGGGCACGCCACGGTTACGCGACCGCGTGCCACTAATCGCGGGTCTCCGGGGCTCGACGCGGCCGCAGTGAGCGGCGACCATGACGCCGACGGCGGACATCCGGCCGTTGAGTTCGGGCGTGAGGCACGGGAAGCGCGGCGAGGTGTGCGCTGGCAGGCGGGTTGGCACGCCACGTCCCGGAAAAATGGGCACGAAGTCGAAATCGGAAGAGGACACAAACTTGAAGGACCATCGATCAAATCCGTCGATCAAATGTCTTCATCGATGAACTTTCATCGAGTCAAACTGGGTTGATCGAGCCAAACAGATGCATCAACCCGGACCGCGCCCTCTTCTGTTATTCTCTACGCCCTCAACACCCCCTCACGTTTCACACCGGCCGCACGCGTCTCTCCGCGCCACTCACCCAGGGTCGGTCGGCTACGGGTTCGCCTTGCTCGCGGCATGGCGTCGTCCACTCGCGGGCGGCCGGACCCCGACCCGGTCGCGGACGTGCGCCCCAACCGCCGAGGGTCCCGCGTGACGCGACAAAGCGCATGGGCGGTTGCCCTGGCGCTGTTGTCCGTCTCCGCGCCCGTCGCGGGCGCGGCCGCGGATCTACACGCGACGCGACCGTTCGCGACGCCGGCGGCGGCGACGTCGTCGTCGGTGAGGAGTGGCGTGACGAATGTACCTACCGTAGCGCCAAACGCAGGGTTCGCGCGCGGATTCGGGGTGGACACACGCGGTGGCCACAGCCATGAAGGTGCGCGGGGAACGGATGGGCTGGTGCAAATCACCGCCCACTCCCCGGCGTTCCTGACCTGGGCGGCGAGGCACGACAAGCTCGTGGAGTATTGCGCAGGCGCGTCACCTCCGTGCGAGGAGTCCCTACACCGTGAAGCGGTGTGGACAAACAACGCGGTCGCGATCGAACTGCACAACAGGGAAGGCGGAAGCTTGATGAAGAAAGGACTGACTCGCTTCGCCGATCTCACCGAAACCGAATTCACGGCGGCGCACGCGACGTACGCGGGGGGTGTGCCGGTGGTGGCGCCGCTGGCGAAGGGAACTTCGTATGGCCAAACAGTCACGTCCGCGCCGTCCAGACGTTTCGGTCGTGAATCCAGGGAATCAACACCAACGGAAGGGCCGATTTTCCTGAAGCGCGCGACGGATGAAGCGGCGATTCGGGGCGACGCGCTTCCCAGCGAAAACGACGACGAGGATGAGGAGACATCAGATGCATCTTCTGTTTCGCTCAAAGGGTTGTCCACAACCCCCTCGCATTTCCCCGCGCTCGGCGCGTCCGCGGGGCTTACGCAAGATACGCGTATGGCCGCGCAAAGCGAGCGCCGGCGCGCGCGAAGGGCGGCGACGAGGGCGGCGGAGGCGGAGGCGGCGCTCGGGTTTGGCAATGAAAAACACAACACAATGCGCGGTCCTCTCGGCAGCGGCCTTGCGAACCACTTCGACTGGAGCGAGCACTTGGATTTCGGCGAAATCGTGCACCAAGGCGCGTGCGCTGGGTGCTGGGCGTACAGCACCGCCGCTGTGGTGGAAGCGGCGCAGTTCGTGCACAGCGGCCGGCGGCAACGCATGTCGCCGTACTCCCTAATCGACTGCGATACCTTGGATCACGGGTGCGCCACCGGGAACATGGCGTCGGCGTACGCGTGGATTCAAACCAGCGAGTTCGGGCTTCCGCCGCTTGAGCGGTACCCGGCGTTGTCCAGCTCGGGCCAGTGTTCGGTGGGTGGTCTTGGAGCGGAACTGGGGGCGAACGCGTTTTCTCCCGACGGAGTTCAGAAGGATCCGACGACGGAGCCGACATCGCGGGATGAGTTTGAATCTGGAGGTCCTGAACCTTTGCAAAAATCAAAGCTGGGCTCGAGCGTTTCGCCGTCCTCATTGTTCGGCGGCGACGGCGCTTCGATCGACGCGAGGGGCCGTACAACGAGTAAAGACGGAACCCCGATTCACATTCCAACCGGCAACGCGCGCGTGAAAGGGTACTGCGACCTGCCTGTGTTGCATTCCGATTCCGAGAAGCAATTACTAAGAGCGCTCGCGCAACAGGTACGGCCTTGGGCCTTTCCCAAATCCTGACACTGTTTACAGCCCCTCTTTGACTATTCACTGTTTACTACATACATCACAATCACGACTGTTTGCCCATACAGTACACCCACGGACTCGGGACTGACACTTTTCTTTTACAATAACAGCCCGTGGCGGTCGGCGTGAACATCCACGCGCTGCAGTTTTACGAGAGCGGGATTGTGCAATTAGGCGACTGCCCGCCCGCGAGCGTGGACCCGTTGAAAGCAATCAACCACGCCGCAGTTCTCACTGGCTGGGGCTTTGATGAACAAAGCGGGCAGCACTACTGGATTTTAAGAAACACGTACGGCGACCGGTGGGGCGAGGCGGGGTACGCGCGGTTGGCCTTTGGCAGGGATGAGCAAACCGGCTTCGGCGCGTGCGCGCTTTACACCGAGGGTAACTACCCGCTGGTTGGTACCTTGCAGTGCACACCTGGGGCGACGAGAAAGGAAGCCGTGCGGCACGGCGCGTACGTCTGGCTGTACCCGGGGGGGTACAACATGGGCCCTCACGTGGCGAGCGTTGACGACGGGTTGTTTCCCGCGTTGAGGGACGCCGTCTCTGGGTTTTCGCAAAAAATGCAGAGGTTCAACCTCGGGTTTGGCGAGGAAAACCGCGTGGAGGTCATCGGGGCGGCTGCGTTTTTAGTCCTAGCCGCGGTGGTGACCATCGCGGCGCAAGCCACGACGCTCGCGAAACTGCGAAGAGAAGCCAGAGTGGGTACTGCGGAGGAACGAACCGGGTTTGCCGCCACCGGTACGGCGGGGTACGTGGATGACGTGTTGGAGTAAAAGGACTTGAGAAGGTGTTTTTATTTGTAAAATCGATTTCATATACGAGATACAAAAACAATACACCACCTGTAATTAGGACACAACTCCGGTCAAAATCCAACACTTAGCGGTCCTTGATCATGGTCATGTTGGACGGCGCCAGCGTGCTCGGCAGCTGGCCGTTCATCTGCTCCGTGGTGTAGATCCCGCGCGCCTTGAGCTCGCGCTGCACGCGGCACTGCGCGCACGTGTGGCAGCAAGCGACGCAGATGCAGTCGCCGCACATGTCCTTCTCCGTGATCCCGAGCTTGAGCTTGACCTGGGTGTACTGGGGGCCGAGGCAGAAGAGCGCGGAGCAGGGGAAGGAGCACGGTATGGGGGACTGCGCGCCCATGTGCATCCAGCACGAACCGGAGGTGCAGTACGCTGTTGATTTTTTGGAACGAGGGGGAAAAGGGAAAAGGAAAATGTCAGTCACAACAGTCGTGTTTTTTTGGTGCTTTTCCCTCGCTCGGTATGTGACACCTGTCTGTATTGCTCATCAGCATTGCAGCAACGGCACCCGTTTCCGCGAACGCGCGTTGCGTTTCCTTTGCCGGCGGTGTCACAGGTTAATGGCGGGCGTGACACGCGCCGGGAAGGAACGCCGCCGTTGGGTGGTTCGTCACGGACCGCGCGAACCGAGGCCCCCGGCGTCAACGCGTCACCGCGATTCCGAATCGTAATCGTGAAAAAAAAAAGGGCGCGGGCACGTACGAGTTCCGTACACGATGCGGTTGACCTGGGCGTAGGCCATGCCCGGGTTGCCGCCGCAAGTCATGCAGCACGACTCCATGTCGGAGGTGCAGTCGAACAGACCGGTGGACCACTTGTCAGACATCGTGAAGGTTTGATTGATGTACGGCGCGAGCGCGGGGAACTAATGCGGTCAACACCTGCGATCCATCCAATTGTTCCAACTCGACGTGACGACGTTCGACCATATTTTCCGACGCGTCGTTTCGGGGAGAATTTTTCGGTCGTTTCGAAAGGAGAGGAGGGGTCGGGAGATTTGGTTTTGACCCCTGCAAACGGTCCAACCTCGGTCTCATAAATCGTCAATCGTCCCACAAAATAAAACCGCTTCAAATGTTCAAATGTCAAAGTTGCCCCGCCGTTTTTCACCCGCCATCCCCCGCGCGTCGCCGCGCCACCAGGCGACATACGTCCCCGTCGCTGTCCAGAAGCGCACCCGTGCTTCCCAGTAGTTGTTGGCGGTTTTTTCGGTTTCGAAGTGCGACGGAAACGAACCCGAGAAAAGAGACGGCGGCAAACGCGCAGACGCCGTAAAAAACTTGGTAAAAAAACCCGCCGAAGATGGCTTGTTTCGCGAGCGTCCCGTCCCGTTCGGAAGAACTTCCCTGAATTCTTTCCGAAACGTTCATTTCCGCATCACTTCTGGACACCGAGGCCGCGCCCGTGTTGCGTGTATCATTAGCATCACTCACTTCGTTTTTTTCAACTTCAAAAGAATTAGAATCCGTTTCCCCATCCAGCCAGTCCAGAAACGCGGCGTACTCGTCACTCGGCGAAACGGGTTGCCCGGCTTGCGCGGCGACTTGATTTCCACCGGATTCATTGCCTTGGTCCCAATCAAGGCCTGAATCATACACACTGTCAGCACTCAATGTTTCGTCACTCAAAACCCCGTCGCCAACCCGTTCAAGCACCACCGCGCGCGTCGCCGCGAGCGTCGCGGAGGAGGAGACGCACGAGGAGGTACCGCGCTCGTCGTCGTTCCTTTCCTTCCCAAAGCAAATCGTTCCGAGCGACGCGACCGCGGCGTCCATGGTTGTCGTGTCGTACTGGCGTGTCATTGACACTGCAGAGGAGGTACTAAATGCGCTACTCCCGTTGACGATTCGCAACGCACAGGAACACGACGCGTCGGCGTACGCCGAAATGGCGTCGCAACACCCGTTGACCAGAGTGTCGACGTTTATGTTTTGCCAAAGATCCATACTAGTAATACTCGCGTCGTCGCCACCGCATTTAGCGAACAAATCGTTCCGCACCGAGGACGCACATCGCGTCGCGCGCTCCAGCCACGACCACGCCAGTGTGACCAAGTCGTTTCGTGACACCAGGGCTACGCCGGAAACGACGAGCGCTACCGGTTGTTGGTTTTCATCGTCGTCATCCGAACGCAACAAGCGCATTGTCACTCGCGTGACCACGGGATATTCCAAAGGATATTTCGACGAAGCGGGAAGCGCAAGCTCGATACGTGTCATCGTGACGTCGTTTGCGTTGTCTGCAGGCGGTGACGCGACGTCACCTGCATTCTCAGCCGTGAACAGGTCGTTCTCAACCGCCGCCGCCGAAGTGGTGCACGCTGCGTTTCCGGAATCGGCGGCCAAAAAAAGCCGCGAGGTTTCGTCGAGACGCAACTCGCACGTCGCGACGCGTATTGTTTCGCTTTCGCTTTCGCTTGAATTCGCGTTCGCGTAGCCCCCTGTACCAGCGAACACCTCAATCGCTACGTGTGTCGGTTGCTGTGTTCCGCTCGCTCTGTGGTTTTCAGTTGAAAAAGCGCCCAGCAAAACCACCGCGACGCGCGTTTGGACAAAGGTTTCGTGTGGAGACGACGACTCGCTTCCGCTCTTCAGGGACGTCGTTCGGGTCACGTGCAGGGCCCCGAAAGGCGCGAGGCGCACTTCGCCGGGCGTGGGGGGTGCGTTTTGTGTCACTCCGTCAGAGGTGTCAATTGAGCTTGTCGAACCGATGAGCTGTTCGCCAAGCACGGGAGTCGTTGCCACCGCGGTCCACGCCCCCCTCGGGAAAACGAACGCGCCTTTCTCGAGAACCACCTCGTACGCGCGAACCCCACGCACACCGAACACCAGCGCGCACACCAAAACAAGCGCCGCGCGCATGTTTCGGTTACGGTGATGTTTCCAGGCGGAGGCAGCGGCACGCGGTCCGCGCGCGCGTGAAGTCCTACGCGCCCGCGTGCCCCACGCACGTGCTCGCCACAGCCGGACGCTTCGAAACTCACACCGGTTTTTGTTGCGAGTTGACATTTTTCAAAAAATCGCCGGCGGAGTCCAAGGCCGTTGCTGCGCCGAGAAGGACTCAAGGACACAACTGTCAGCACACCATGGACACGCGTTCCTAAGGCGGGTCCCTGTGTGGGGGCGTCCCCCCGGTGTGGCCGCGCCCGCCGCGATGGTTCACGGACAGTGCGTTGCAAGCCAAGCTGGTGGCCGACCTCCCTTCCAAGGAGGCGCGACTCCTTGGAAGTGATTACTTCTTGCAACCCGTCAAGCACCAGCGGTTGCTGGACCACGCGTGGCTTCACTTCAACCACCTCAAGGACAAGCACGTCGCCGAGGGCACCGAACGGACGATATGCGAGTGGACAGAGTTGATTTGTGTGCCGTCGGGATGGGAAGGAGGGCCGTTGCTGCGAGCGGAGCCGGCAACCGCGGCGAAGTGCAGCGCGAAGGATTTTGCGGCGACGTACGCGAAACACATGGCGTTACTGCCAAACGCCGGTTCCATTCGCTGCCCTGCGTTGACGCGGAAGTGCGACCATTGTTTAATACCGTGCCAGGGCGAGTGCGGGTTGTGCGGCGAGGCGTTTTGTTCCCGTAAGTGTATGGTGAAACTCGGTGTGAAACATCGAAAAGAGTGCAAGTTGGTGTTCGACAATGGATACTACGTCGCTCATATGATCACCTTGGTTGAGATGCGAAATGGGGGGGTCACGCCGGAGGAAATGCAGGTGGCGAGTGGGGGCGCGATAAAAATGGCGAACGGGGGAAGCATGAGGACAGACAACGCCGGGGCTGGGGACCAGAGTGGCCGTGTGTGCACGGACTACCGAAACCTGGAAGCGCCATTGGACTAGAAGTCGTCAGTTTCTTGAGTTGTTATAATTCATAATGTCACAAGTACTGAAACACACGCTGCTACGGAAGAGATGAGACGACGAAGTGGGTGTTGATCACGACGTGGAAACGCCCAAAACTGGTTCCCACCGGGGGCGGTTACGTTCCCTTCCGAGCACGCACCCGAGAAGCACGTGCTAGCCTCTTCGAGAGACAATCAAAAAATCTCCCGGGAAAAACTCCCCGTCAGCAATTTTCGTGTAGCTGACGGTGTCAACATCGCGCCATCGAGCACACTCCACACACCGCGCCGCACGCTTCGTTACGAGCCGCTCACACCCGTTCGCGCCGCGCACCGTCTTATCGCACCTGATGTTCGCCGTCGTCGACCGGGGTACCGCTCGGACGCCGTGGGAGTTCTCCCTTGGCTTCGGAAGTTCGGGCACAACAGGTGCGTGAGCTCGGCATCGCTTTTCCCGAAAAAAACCCCGAAACGAGCATCCCGGCAACCGGGTCGGTGTGGGCGATGCGGTGGCGTTTTTTCACGCGTGAAACGAATCGCGGTACTGGACGATACCCAGTGACATGTCTCTGGAGTAGCAAACGCAGCGAACGTAACACCGAGCCACACGCACCACCACCGCGGGGTAATCGTGACGATTCGTCCGACGCGGATGCTGACATCGCACTCGAAAAATCGAGTTGTGATTTTCTTTTTCAGCTGGCGAAAGAAAAACTAACCGTCGCCGTCGCCGCGTCCCCATCGCCTGCCTCCCAACAGAGCGCCACTTACGCGACCACTTGGCGCACATGGTGCGCGACTTCGAAACGTCGACACAAGTGCAGATCCCGGCGACCGATTTCGCGGATTTCGTCGCGCGACGCGACAAACGCGGCGCCGGAGCGGTTCCCGAAAAGGAAGACACCTCCAAAGCCGTGATCGTGGTGCCCACCGCGCCGTACAAGGTTGGGCACCACCAGCGCACCACAAAGACCCAGCACGACCCGAAAGACCCGCCCAACGCGTGCGCGTTGCTCGCCGCGTGTGTCATCTTCCCCGCCGTTTCTTTCGCCGTGGACGGCACAATCGCGGTGGCGATGCACGGCCACGTGAGCAACGCGCGGGAAATCCGCGAGCTTTACGGGCTGCCCGCGTCGGCCGACGGTAACGGGTCGGGGTCGCCCCTTCCCGGGATTGAACCCGGGACGCCAAGTTCAAAAGACGCAAGCGCAACCAACTCCGCCACGAATACGCGCGCCGGTAAGGCGATGCGCGCGCTCGACGACTCCGTGAAGATGCCGCCCCCGCCTCCCGTCCGATCGCCGGACTTGGAAGGCGCGGCGCTGCTTTTGGCGCTGTACAAAAAGCGGTTCGAAGACAAAGACGGGGACCACTCGGACCAGCCCGCCACGGCGCTTGCGAGCTGCGAAGGGAGCTTTTCGTTCGTGCTCCTGGACACCGCCACCAACGCGGTGCTGGCGTCGCGGTCGAAACACTCGGTAAGGGCCTTTCCCACTCACCACGTTCTGCCTCCCCTCCCTTGCCCACGCGAGACTGACACGTTACTTCTTTTTTATCGGGCCAGGACACGCACGCGCTGTTCTGGGGCACCGCGCCGAGGAACCCGGGCGAGTCCAGTGAAACACTGGACTCAAACGCGGACCCGGCGAACAAAGTTCGGGAAGTCGATGACGCGTGGGACGGCTCCACTCTGTTCGCCCTGGACCCCGGGTCCCTGAACGGACCGTGCGGAGGCGCCGCCGCGGCGTTCCCCCTCGGCGCGTATTACTACGTCGACGAGACCATGCGTTTCGGCGTGATTCAGAGGCTCACGGCGGGCCGGTTGAAGCGCGAGGTGAAGCCCGTGCACCGGATCAACAGCAGCGGCAAGGTGTGCGGCCTCGGGTTCTACACCCAGAGCGGGAACGACCTCGCATCGCTGGCGGGGAAGTTCGTGGCGTGACGGATTCCGTTACCCTGTGTACGTAAGACACCTACCTGTAACACATCATGCCTGGAAGACATGTATCTGTAACGCATGTAAAACACGCCTCCCCATGGGACGGAGAGATCGAGAGAGACTACTGTCGGTTGTTGTTGTAAAAGTGTATCACCTTTCTAACACGTCTGACGTTTCTTATAAAAGTAGTACTACGTACTACCCGAAATCTACAAAGCCTGATCAATCCCGAACAGTTTCCGCCCCAAATCCGTGAGCACCGCGTTCGTCTCGTTTCCCGCGTTTGCTAAGCTCAGTTCAATCGCGGCGGCGCGCCTACTCAACCGCCCGGCCCCGACTTTATCCCTCCGGAACCCCTTTACGAACTGCGCGATTCGAAATTCACTTGAAAAATTTGGGGACGACCCGTGCACCACCCGCTGGTCCCTGAGATAAAAAAGAAAGTGTCAGTCTTGTACGGGCAATCAGGGAGGCGGAATGTGGTAAATGGGAAATACTTACCACAAAACGAACGACCCTTCCCGCGCGGTGACCCGGACGGCGCGCGCGTGTATCGCGACGTCGTCATCCCCGAACTTGAAACTCCCCGCGCCGCCGTTGCGCACGACCAGGCGCGACAAGCGCCAGTCGTCATGCGTCTCGGCGTACCTTTTCTTTCCCTCGTCGCCGCCGAGCGCGTCGACCCAGTCGTCAAAAACTCGGTGGAACCCGGGAACCACGGTCAAACCTCCATCGTCGGAAAGGTTGTCCAACAAATTCAACACGCCTTGGCAGTGCGGCCCGGTACTAAACGAAACGCAGTTGGTTTCCCTGGAGAAGTCGCGAAGCGAGGCGAAGGGAAGGGCATCGGCGACGGATTCGGATTCGGAGGTTGTTTGTTTTTCCGGTTCTTTCGATTCTCGTGTGTCCCTCGATTCGGTGTCGTCTTTTTCGTTTTTTACTTTCGTTTCTTCATCATTTCCTCCAGCAAGCCCTCCAAACGTCCACGGGTTCAAATCCAGGTGCAGGTTCCTCCGAGTTCGCCACTCCGGGCGGTCGGCGGTGAGAATCGGGTTTGGTGGTTGGCGTTTTTTGTCGCCGGCGCCGTCCTCGGTATTTGTGTCGCCGGTGCCGTCCGCGGTACCAGTAGCGCGAGTAGCGCCAGTACTGTTACCGGTACTAGCACCAGTAATGTTACCGGTACTAACAGTAGTGCTACTAACAGTAGCAGGATCACTAGCATCACTGCCCACAGTAGCCCCGGTAACCGTTCCCGCCTTCGTGGGTCGGAACACGCACCAGCGGTCCTGGCTTACGAGTAAGTTGGAGGCGGAGAAATCTGGAAGCCGCAAAACGCACGACAAGCACCGCGCCACGTTCGCGTCCACGCGGTTCCGCACGATCTGCGGCGTGAACACCGCGGGTTCGGGGGCGAGGCCGTAGGTTATTGAACTCAACGCGTCGTACGTCGCGTAGTCATGTCTGTTGAATTTTTTATATTCAGTTCCAGTCACTTTATCACCAGAATCAATCCAAGGTTCGATTCCTTCCAGTTGCGAAAAGATCTCGTTCCGCGTCGCGGAACACCGCGCGCGCGACAAAACGTCTTTGAACACGACAAAGCCGTACCGGTCGAAGAAGGTTTTTGCATCCTTATTCGTATCGGTATCGTCCCTTGTGTGTGTTTCGTCCGTCCAGCATTCAGACGGTACGTCGAACGCGGTTATGAACCCGTCTGGATCGGTGGGCGGAAAATCAACCGGCGGGTATTTCACAACCGCGGGGGCGTCTCGTTTCGCCCACGCTTTCCGTTCATCAAGCACCTCAACCCCAACCTCAAACCCGGCACGTCGTTTCTTCCGTCGCCCCACGGTACCCGCTGGGAGCTTGTCATACGTAGCGCGTTTCAGTTCCTTCAGTCGTTGAGCAGCCGAACGTAACTCAAGAGAGCTCGCACCCGCCGCGCCGAGACGCCGCACCAAATCCAGCTGCGCCGCGTACGAATCTTCCGGAACAACACCGGGGTCACACGAATCACTGGACACGGGTGAAGCCGTGGCCACTGGGACGTCGGCTGCGCGCATCGCGCCAACGAGCGCACGCGCGCACCCCAGGGCGGGCGCCTTCAGCGCGCGGGCGGGTCTGGTGGTGATGTGAGGGCAACCACGAACTTGATGTATTTTTTGTTTTCTGGGAAATAAAACTTTTCTCGTCAACTACTGCGTCATCACCTGCACTCTTCGTCGCCTCTTTCGGCACCGATGGACGACGCCCCCGCCGCGGGGGGTTCCGTCGTCGTGGCGGAGGCGCTCCGTAGGCGCCGGACGCAGGAACGTGCGCGGTGGGAGGCGTTCCAACAACGGAAACGAGAAACCGAAGGTGTTGGCGGATCTGGAAATGACCACCACGAAACTCCCCGGGCGTGGTGGGCGCCGCGACGTGACGTGCCGCGCACTGCTGACGACGGTACTGGGCGGCGTGTCGGTGATGTGACTGACCAGCCCAG
>Ga0115007_10000331_pt1 | contig 31337 bp, 18 predicted proteins | sample ArcOceMetagenome_2_FD_87166 | JGI IMG/M metagenome (GOLD analysis project Ga0115007, IMG submission 87166) | Marine eukaryotic phytoplankton communities from Arctic Ocean - Arctic Ocean ARC135M Metagenome | ecosystem: Environmental > Aquatic > Marine > Oceanic | place: Arctic Ocean | collected...
ACAATATGAACTACAATATGAACTACAATATAAACTATAATACTATTATTAATAATTTATATTATTCCATAGGTAATTAATGTTCATCATACTGTATGAATTTTATCAGGATAATATATATGGTATATTATTTCATATGTTGACTTTGCGTATTTAATCTCCTGCTTATAGAATATACCATTCAATCTACACAATTGTCTGACAATTGTTGATAACATTTTATACGATTGCTTTTTGTCAATATAAAATTGTTTAGATACATGATAATGCGGCTTAATAATGTCTAGAAATTCATTTAAAATATTTAGATGATTCGCTCTTTTATATGATGAATTATCAAAAGTATACTTAATATCTCCTTTTAACGCAATTTTATCAAGTAATTCAACCAATATTTCTCTATCAACGCATGATTTGAATATTTGAGAGATCATTTATATATATATAATATAAATAGAATAAAAATATATTATAATTCTTTTATAATGGCCGGAGGAATATTAGATTTGGTAGCAACTGGAAGTCAAGATATTATTTTAATAGGCAACCCAGAGAAAACTTTTTTTAAGGCCAAATATTCTAAATATACCAATTTTGGTATGCAAAAATTTCGCATTGATTATAATGGTCTCAGGACATTAAAATTAACTGATGAATCAGTCTTTAAATTCAAGATTCCAAAATACGCAGATTTATTAATGGATACTTATGTTGTAGTTAATTTACCACATATATGGAGTCCAATTTATCCACCGCAAACATCAGATGAAGAGTGGAGGGGATATGATTTCCAATGGATAAAAAATTTAGGAACTCAAATGATAAAAGAAATATCTATTAGCGCGTGTGGACAATTACTTCAAAAATATTCTGGATCGTATATTCAAAATATGGTGAATCGTGATTATTCATCATCGCAGAGAAATCTATTTGACGAAATGACAGGAAATGCGAAAGAATGTTATGATCCTTCAAATGTAAATGATAGAATAAATACGTACCCTAACGCATATTATACATCGGCACGTGTAGGTAGTTATCCTTCTATAAATGGAAGAAAATTATATATTCCTATAAATACATGGTTTTCACAATCAAGTAAAATGGCATTTCCATTATCATCATTGTACAATAACGATCTTCATATTACGGTTACATTAAGACCTATCAGTGAATTATTTACAATTCGCGATATTACAAATATTACAGACTATTATCCGCGTGTTGCCCCTAATTTTACAAAAGCTGAAATGGGATTCTATAGATTCTTACAAACCCCTCCTAGTGAAAGTATATTAGATGAAGATTATGCCGATAGAAGAATTCTTTGGAATGCTGACGTCCATTTATATTCTACTTACTGTTTCTTGAGTGAAGATGAAGGTGAATTGTTTAAAAGTAGAGAACAACAATATCTAATTAAAGTTGTACATGAACATGTATTTAATGATATTGTAGGAACCAAAAAGTTACCGATTGATTCAACTGGGTTAGTTTCAAATTGGATGTTTACATTAGAAAGAAATGATATTGATTTAAGAAATGAATGGAGTAACTATACTAATTGGGCATATGATTATCTACCATTAAATGTCACATTGGCAGTAGACGAAGGTAATCACAAGTATTTAGATTATGATAATGAAAATCTCTTAACCGATTTCCAATATGGAATAGGTGCTGGATTAAATCCAAATGGAGAAGATACTGGATTATTTATAACTGATGTATATACTAAAGATAATGAAAAGAAGATTCTACAGGAGTTTGGGATTGTCTTTGATGGCCAATATAGAGAGAATTTAATGGATTCAGGAATATATGAATATATAGAACCTCATTATAAATCAAAGGGTACAAATATGAATGGTCTATACACTTATAATTTCTCTCTTAATAGCAATCCGTTCGAGCTTCAGCCTTCAGGAGCAGTGAATTTAACAATGTTTAAGAAGGTTGAGTTGGAAGTAACAACATTCACTCCAAGTTTAGACGAAAATGCGCAGGTATTAACTGTATGTGACGCGGATGGAGTTATTATAGGTATTAATAAGCCATCATGGATCATATATGATTATACATACACTCTGAGACTATATGAAGAAAAATATAACATTCTGACATTCAATTCCGGAAATTGTGGATACATGTTTGTAAGATAATTTACACTGATAATTTACACTGATAATATGAATTATATTATACTCATATAGTATAAATATGAGTGATAATGACAAAGACAATAATGATGTTTCTGACATGGACTTTGTCGTAGATGATACGGAGGATGATACAAATGATGATACGAATGATACTAAAGAAAATGAAACGAAGAAAGAGAAATCAACCTGGTTAGAAGCAACTGGATTTGAAGATTTCATATACGCGACTATTAAAGGAATAATATTACTTCTAATATATTTATATTTTGGTACCAGTTATTACCTAATTTCTAAAAGCGCGGAATCACAAGAAGGTGGGCTATCAGGGCAAGACATTAATGGATATCCATATACAGGTAACTTCTCAGAGTGCAAACTTTCAGATTTAGATGTATCTGATCCTATATCAAAATGGGAATTTCCTTATAAAAATCCAGTCACCTGTAATGCTGAAGCAAATAAACATAGACCTCTTTATTTCAGATTTGTTTCGTGGTCTATTAGTATAATTGCATATAGTTTTTCAACAGGAAGAACATATTTAAATAATGTATTTACTAGTATCGATGAAACATATACAGTTTTACTGGGTCCTATATTAATTCTCTTATTATTACTGGTATCTTCGTCATTCGGATGGGTAAGTGGAATTATAGGAAGTTTTTATAATATGAATAAATTGCTCCCTACATGTTATTTCTCTGTTTGGTTTCCATTCATAACACTTATTGCGTTTATTTGGGGACTTTCTACATATCCAATTCTTATAGGTATATACCAATTTATGGCAATGGCGTACTATTTAATATTACATGCATCATTCAATAAACTATCCATTATTGAGAATGGAATTAAAACAACTACTACGGGTATTCCATATATACTTAAACGTACTATAACCAATACCATGTTCATGTTCTTAGCCGCATTAATTAGTGCCTATCATGCTTATAGTAAATTAGAATTAGTATATGCGTTTCCTATAATCGGTTGGATATGTTATATCATATTCACAAAACTCATCCTAATTTAATTCAGTATTATTTACAGCATAACTAATATTTTTATAAACATGTGTAATTATTATATTTACACATGTTTTTACAATTCTAATATCAACTACTAACCCCCTAGATATCATCCCCTATATATTACCATCATACGTTGGTTTATGATTGTCAATATATCTATACAGACGTTGTATATCTAAATGATTCACATCATAATTGTTTACGATCTCATCTTCCGATTCTTTATTCCCTCTTAAACCTGTGTAGAAAGTTATAATGTCCTTTTTATCAAGAAGCATTATATTTGATATCCTTTGAAAGAAGACATAATTATTAAATTCTGTGGAATATTTTGTAAGCACTTTTGTAAAACGTACTTCACTAATATTCTTCATATTGTCTTTATCATTAAATTCATTATGCATTAGGTAATTATTATACATAATTTTAATAAATGATGAAAGTTCATTAAACTGCCAAATTTGCTTTTGAAACGTTATTCTATCAATATAATCTCCGTAACACATATTTTCTAATAGTCTATAATAAAACAATACCATATCCTTTTTGCTACATTTTTGTATGATATCGCATACATTTTCATGCCATAATAATGCTACTATTGTACGATCGTTCTCGTTAACATATTGATTATGTTTTTCGAACGGAATATTCGTTTTGTATATAGTCTTCACGCTTTCTTTTGATATTTCGATGACGGACTTTTTAACAAATACATTTTTAGATAATATACTCGTCAATACATTTGGACTCTTGTTGTACACCTTATAGAGAGACTGGATTTTTTTCAGGTCATTTTGACTATGTAATATTACCTGTTCCTTTGTAATACTATTGGAATCTATAAACACATTATCCACGATATTTTTAATTTGATAATCACTCGGTTTTTTTAAATCATAATAGTGGCACACTTTTATAAGCTCTTTTGTTTTTTTATCAATTTCGTTGGTACTGATACAAAAAATTGGTGTATCCGTTATTAATTCTATCATCTGCTTTTTTGTTTTCTTTGGACGTATGATAGTAATTAAAGAGGAAATTCCTCCCTTGTCACCACTATTTAATCCGTCAATTTCATCCATGATTATGGCTATTTTTTTCTTCACCTTTTTGAACATACTCACCACATTCATATCCGCCATATTATTTTTTCCCATATTTTCAATAACAGACTTATTTCTTATATCACCAGCAGTGTAATGTAAAATATCATAATTCATTTCGGTCAACACCTTTTTAACGAACTCCGTTTTTCCAATTCCACAATCTCCAGAAATATAGAAACCTCGTTTTATACTTTTTACGCTTTTGTTTTCCTCAAAAAAAGTAAGTTTATCTATTATATCTTTTTTAATATGGTCCCGATCTAATATAGTATTATAGCATAGCATTAATAATAATATAAATAATAAAATTTTGTTTTTAACTAATTAAGATGATAAAATAGTTTTTATAGAATCGCGACATTTATTTGACTTATATTCAATACACCATCTATTTAATAACGAAACGTATGAATCACATTTTACCTTTCTGTACATGAATTGTTTTTTTTTGTTCCATTTTGTCACATTGGTATGAAGCGTATGATTAAATACAAAGAATAAGTCATTGCGAATGATATTTCTAATATATCCATCATATGGCGTGAAATGTACGAATTTGTGAAATTGGTAGTAATACGTTTTATTGTAGATATACTTTTGATGATAAGGAATAAATTTTATGATTAATGTACATATATCATCTGGTAAATGATATATTTCTAATTCTATATAATTTGAAATCTGATGACATATATCCATGGGTATTTTACTATTCAGTGAATCACATAACGTAGTTGATAGAATCGACATATTTTCAATTAAAATACACTCATATTTTAATTTTACGTACATACATTTTTCTTATTTGTAACACCGTCCCATGTTAAATCGCATGAACGAGCCCACTGTGCTTTAGCACAATCGCTGGTTGCTAAAATTTTTGAATTATAAATATATGTACTCATATTTACATCTTTTGGACATGTATCGATGCCTATATTTTTCTCATTTGAACATATTATATCGTCGGAAGACATGTCTTCCATCCAGTAATCGGGGCATTTGGACACATTGCCAGGCCATTCATTATTTACAAGTGCATCTTTCATCGCACGAAATATTATAACTAATAATACAACGAGAATCATTAAAAACACAATGACTATAATCATTTTAAAATTTAATTCCATATAAATTATATTTTTATTTTTTTTATATATATTTTATATAATGCTTAATAAATCTAATGGTAGAATAGATATTATACAACCTCCCAGTTCAATAGATCAATTTAAATTATATGATAAATCTGTTATGAAATCTACGCCATATACGGATGCTGTTCAAGGTATTTATTATGATACAGTGCTCTCGCAAAATTTCTTTTCAGCTGAAAATATAAAAATTCTTCAAAATGGGATACGTGCGGGAGTATATGAAAAATCCAAAGAAAAATTTGTAATCGGAGAACAGGATAGCGATACGTTAAAAGTTATAATGAGAAGCATGTTTTTACAGCATTCAATCAACTCACCTTCTAAAGTTAAGGAACAAATTGATGATCTTAATAAAATAGTACTAGAATATGCTATTCCTAAAGTTTATGGCGAAGCAATTGGATATATGAACTATTGTAGAGATTCAAGTACAATTGCTATTCCATTGAACTATCCTGTAATGTCAAGATCAAATGAAAAACAATTAGAGGAAAATCCATGGATCAGAACACTTTAAATAACATTGAGTAAAAGTTTATAAAACATCTATAAAAAAGGTCAATAAAAATACATACATATGTTGCTAATATTTATTAAGAGATCATTTATTATGAGACCATTTATTACGAGACTATTCATTATTAACCTTATCGCGATGTATGGAGTATTTAACATATTCCTGCTTTAATAATTGTAATTCGCTTAACCATAGTTCTGTTTCTGAAACCTTTTTATAGTAATCAAGATCACTTAACTTAGCATCATGTTCTTTTACAATTTTATCAACATTTTCAGTACTGACACTATCCATTGGCATTTTAAGTAAATATTTGAATTCATTGTCATTATCTATTGTGTCATACTTTTTATCAACGAGTGCCTTAACAATTATATTTTTCTTCTTATTTCTAAAATCTAGACTTCCGTTTAATAATTCTTCAATATAGCGTTTTCTATTGCTTAGTAAAACCAATTCTGTTTGAATAACATTAATAATATGATTCTTCCTTTGCGTATATCCCTTTAGACGAACTATATAATAGTCTTCGATAATGTCAATAACAGAAGAGTACTTTGTTAATTTCTCATCACCGTCGAATAAATGCATATTATTTGTAGAATAACTAGTAGTTAATTTTAAGGTTTTCTCCAATATATTAATATTATCATCATGGTCTTTCATGAGTCTATCTAGGACATCAGGCATGAATTTTATTCGTACGTCAATGTTTGTTGATTTACTCATATCATCATATTCCTTAATGACTGGTTTTATTTTTTTTCCATTTTTGTCAACGCTTTCCATTAATGACTCTAATAGTTGTTTAAAATCATCTGTCCAAAAGCCAATAGGAAGCTCTGTCACATGAATGGTATCTTTTGAAATTTTTGAATATTTTCCTTTCACAAGATACCTTTTATTTTCAACATCTTCATATACATCTCCATTGAAACCATTCCAGTAAGGCGTGAATTTGTAAGTTGATGTATCTTTATTATTTAGCTTTTCAGATATATAATCAATTAATAATAGAGGATCGTAAGGGAGTATCTCAGTACTGAATCCTGTACCAATCCCTTTTACACCATTCACCAAAACCATAGGGATTATAGGAAGGTAGTATACAGGCTCAACCATATCCCCATCATCATTATTGTATTTGAGAATGGCATCATCTTTACCACTATATAAATATCGTGTAATTTTATTCAGTTGAGTAAATATATATCTCTCGGATGCTGAATCTTTACCGCCCTGCATTCTAGTTCCAAATTGGCCATTGGGTTCTAATAAATTAATATTGTTTGATCCGGTATAATTTTGCGCCATGCCAACAATCGCCATGTTTAAACTAGCTTCACCATGATGATATCCTGAATTTTCTGAAACATAACCAGAGAATTGAGCTACTTTGATTTCATTGGCTAAATTCTTTTTAAATGCTGAAAACAGAATTTTACGAAGACTAATTTTTAACCCGTCCATAAGATTAGGTATGGAACGATCGCAATCATATTTAGAGAAGTGGATCATCTCTTTATTCACAAAATCTTCATAACTTACTTTATCCGCATTTGTATCCAGGTATAAACTTCTATCATATTGCGCTAACCAATCTTTTCTATCATCAGCGCGTTTTTTATTAAACACTTTATCAATGGCGTCATCGCATGACTCTCCGCTATGTGTAAAATATACTAGCTTTTTGTTCTGAAAATATTCCTTAAATTCCTTTCCTGTACTAGTACCAAGACCCTTATAATATTTAATCTTCCAACCATTAACATCATTTGTCTCTTTCCATTTTTCATATTCTCCATCGTTATAAAACATTTCTTTGCGAGTACCTTTGGTAGCTTTTAAAATAGGAGTATTCATATAACCAATAAATTCAGGAAGCTTTGCTAAGGTATGCCATTGTGATTGAAATAAATTTAATCCAAGACCCTTAATATGACTACCGTCCAAATCCTGATCTGTCATGAATACTATTTTACCATATCTTAATGTCTTTTTAACGTCTTCTACCGTGTATTTTTTATTTACTTCTAGTCCTAGAATCTTCTTAATTTCATTTATTTCTTTATTCTCTGTGATTTTCTTTTGAAGTTCGCCACGTACATTTAACACTTTACCTTTCATTGGATATACACCAATTTTGTTGCGATCATCGGTTGACAAACCAGATACAATACCTGCCTTTGCTGAATCACCCTCACACAATATAATACTACATTCGCCGGAGCGACTAGTTCCAGCCCAATTCGCATCTATGAGTTTATGAATACCGCGAACATTTTTTGTCTTAGAACCGTCCGTTTTCTTCGCATTTTTATTCTCTTTAACGTTTGTAATAGCACACGCAGCATCTAGAACACCCATCTTTGCCATTTTTTCAATGAATTTATCACTTACTGTACATGATGATCCGAACTTTGCTGAGGGTGTATTCATATAATCTTTTGTTTGACTATCAAATGCTGGATTCTCAATATCACATCTTAAAAATAATGTTAGTTGTTCCTTTATGCTATTATTGGTGACAGTAACCTTCTTTTTCTTCTCAATATAGGTAACCATTTTTTTAGTGATTTGATTCAATATATAATCTACATGCTTTCCTCCTTTTGATGTAAATATACCATTTACAAACGAAATTTGTTGAAACTCATGCGTTGGTGAAAGTGATACAGCATACTCCCATCGCTCATTTTCGTGACTTTCATGACATCGCTTATTTTCCTCCTTGGATCCAATGTATAAATCAATATACTGACTGAAGTTCTTGATAGGAATGGTGTTTGAATTTAATTTTACCTTTATGTTTTTATCAGTGATGCCAGCAACATCGTATACACGACGTATGAGTACATTCTTAATATCATCTGTCATTCCAGATATACCAAAACGTTTATAGTCTGGTTTGAATACAATTTTAGTATATGGTTTAGTAGAGCATTTAGTAATTTTTGGTTTACAAATTTCGTCTAGGTTGTTTTTAAATTCCTGTCTATATTTCAATTTCCTAACATGATCCACCGTTTCAACATATCCCCATTCCGACCAAATTAAGACTAATTTGAATCCGAACCCGTTCTTTCCTCCCACAATTTTTTTCTCGGTTTTATCATAATTTGTAGATGTACGTAAATGACCAAATATAAGTTCTGGAATCCAAACATCGTATTCGGGATGCTTTACAATGTCAATTCCATTACCATCATTTACCATACAGATCGATCCATCATCTTCAATGCTTATGTCAATATTAGATACTGGAATAGAGGAGGGAACATTATCTTTAATCTTTTGCTTCATGCGGATAACATGATCGCGACAATTAACAATTCCTTCGTCAAATAATTTGAAGAGCCCCGGAATTAACATTATGTTTTCACTAACAATTTTATCATTTTTATAAACCCAGTAATCGGTATCAATATTTTCGATAGATCCAATATAGGTATCGGGATTATCCAAAATATGCTGCTTATCTGTTTTCTTTTGGTAAGTTTTTGCCAAAGAGTTATCCATTCTGTATATTCATGTCATGATAATATGAGTTTATTTCAATTTTATTATAAATAATATAATATTAAATAACCGTTATTTGGGACTTTGCACTATACTATTTTATATACTATTTTATATACTATTTTATATAATTTATTATTAAAATTGATTTAAAATTATACTCGTGTAATATACCATTATAAGAGATGGAGAAGAATGTACTTTTTGAAAAGATTAAAGTATTAATTGATAAATATAGTGACTCTAATTTTCATCATCATGATCTTTACAAAGAAACATACAAACATATTTCAAATATACCATTTGTAACGCAGTTAAGAAAAGAAAATGATAAACTTAAACACATTATTTCCCTTATTGGAGATACTATAACAAAAGAACCGTCTGAAAATATTACAGTAGAAATTAATGAAAAACCATCCGATGAAACTGTAAAAAATATTGATTTTATAGGTAGTGGTATGGTAGATATAAAAATAGAAGAAGAGGAGGAGGAAGACCAGGAGGAAGAGGAGGAGGAAGACCAGGAGGAAGAGGAGGAGGAAGACCAGGAGGAAGACCAGGAGGAAGACCAGGAGGAAGACCAGGAAGATGAGGAAGAGGACGAGGAAGAGGAAGAGGACCAGGAGGAACACCATGAGGAAGACCAGGAAGAGGAAGAGGAAGAGGAAGACCAGGAAGAGGAAGAGGAAGACGAGGAAGAAGACGAGAAAGACAAGGAAGATGAAGGGGAACCATTGGAACACAAAGAATCCATAAAGTTGGGAGAAAAAGAACCCATACAGTTGTGTGAAAATATGGACTGTGAAAGATATCCACCTGATTGGGATTCCGAAGAAGATACTGAAGAGACTTATCAAGAGGGACAGTGGCAAAAATGTAACTTATGTGATGGCTATTTTAATGACGATGGAATGGGAGATATTTTATACGTACAAGAAGAGCCAAATAATCAAGAAGCAGGATGTAGCATTTGTGGAAAAACCGAAGATATAGTTCAAATGAAAGGCAGTGGGCAATATCTATGTGGTAATGCTTGTGATGAAAGCGATGAAGAAGAGGAAGAGGAAGGTGAGGAACCAGAGGAAGGTAAAAGAAAGTGTGAAACATGTGCTATCCATGTAAATACTGATGATATCATTGAATTGAGTATAAAAGTCAATGGACACAATTTAAAATTGTGTTTATGCGAGAATTGTTTTCAAGATAAGGCGGATACTTTACGAAAAGAAGGGTGGAACGTGGACGATTTCTTTGAGAAAGAGGAAGAGGAAGACGAGGAAGATGAGGAGGAAGAGGAAGGTGAGGATGAGGAGGAAGGTGAGGAAGGTGAGGAAGACGAGGAAGGTGAGGAAGACGAGGAAGACGAGGAAGATGAGGAGGAAGAGGAAGAGGAAGGTGAGGATGACGAGGAAGAGGAATATGAAGAAGTTGAAGTGGAGGAAGGTGATGAAGACGATGAGGAAGAGGAAGAGGAAGAGGAAGAGGACGAGGAAGTAGAATATGAAGAAGTTGAAGAAGTTGAAGTGGAGGAAGACGAGGAAGACGAGGAAGACGAGGAAGAGGAAGTAGAATATGAAGAAGTTGAAGTGGAGGAAGGTGAGGAAGACGAGGAAGACGAGGAAGACGAGGAAGACGAGGAAGAGGAAGTAGAATATGAAGAAGTTGAAGTAGAGGAAGGTGAGGAAGACGAGGAAGAGGAAGTAGAATATGAAGAAGTTGAAGTGGAGGAAGGTGAGGAAGGTGAGGAAGACGAGGAGGAAGACGAGGAGGAAGAGGAAGTAGAATATGAAGAAGTTGAAGTGGAGGAAGACTGAGGAGTTTGATGAATAGTATATGATATAAAAAATTATAATAATATAATACACTATATGTCAGCAATATTTGATTTATGTATACCATCATTTAGCTATTTTTTGATTATGGTTATTATTATTGTAATTGATATAACACGCGGAATGTATGAACCTGCGTTAGTTAAATCTATTGGAACTATAGTCATTACATATTTATTGCATATTCTTTGTTCAATGGATCTATCTTTCATTGCTTATATATTTGTGTTTTATCCACTCATAATAACCACCGTAGCCATTTTTTATCTTATGTTCTATACAAATAAATTTCGATAAACACAAAATAGGAAACTAAATATAACTAAATATAACTATATAACAATATATATATATATTTAGTAAATTAATATAGATAGTATTTTTGTTTTATATTTAATGAAAACATTTGCACTTAATATGTTTTACAAAACAATGTATATATGGAGCTATTTTGAATCTTTTTATAATAACTATATTAAACAATTTACTTTAAGTAATTTCATTACGGATGAACCAATAGTATCTTTAATCAATTCTAAAATACCATTCAATTATGTACTCGATGACTTAGATAGTGATATCGATATGGATTTCGAGTTTGGTATTATCGAAAAATATATAGGCGATAAAAAATGTCAATTCATGTTTTTAGATGATATAGATATGGATGATATTCCCGAAATATTCACTAAGAAAACTGAATCTGTTATATTGTCAGCATCTATAGAAATTAAAGACGTCGAAGAATCGGTTGATTTAGATATTACTACTGTTAATTATTTTTTTGAGAATAATGTGGTATTTTTCAAAGAGCATATTGCGTATTTATTATATAAAGATCATTTGATTAATGTCAATGAAACTGATTATACAATTACTATAATAGATAATAAATGTGATATTGTTTCTTTCAATCAAGATCAATTTCTTCAATTTACGTCAGGTGGGGGAAATATATATGAAGTGAAATCTCGGGATATAAGTATTAAATGAGTATTAAATGAGTATTAAATAATTATTTATTAAATGAGCATTAAATGTTAATTCATTAAATATATTAAACAAAATTGATATATTTAATTATAATGTCATCTATAACATCGCCTGAAATGGAAAGTAAATGTAATGTTTATCATCAACTTAATGATATATGGACCATATGGGCTCATTTACCTCATGATACAGATTGGAGCATTAACAGTTATAAACGCATTACTGATATTGATAGCATGGAACAGATTATTGAATTAGAAAATGTTATACCTGACGTTATGATTAAAAATTGTATGGTATTTTGCATGCGAAAAAATATTCTACCTACATGGGAAGATAAAAGTAATTGCAATGGAGGATCGTTTTCGTTTAAAGTAAATAATTCTGACGTATATAATATATGGAACGAAATTATTATCACTTTACTCGGAGAGATGATTATTAAAGATGAAATGATGAACCAAACTGTAAATGGAATTACAGTATCACCGAAAAAGAATTTTTGTATATTAAAAATATGGATGAAAGACATTAGTATTCAAAATGTTAAAATGTTGAATTTACCAAGCAAAATAGATACAAAAGGAACATTATTCAAAAAACACGTCCCTGAACATTAATCGTTATCATATACGAGTAATATAATAATATTATAATCTAATATCATTATAGTATCATTATAGTATCATTATAGTATCATTATAGTAGTAAATCTATCGCATAAATATATCTTATACATTATACCTTATAATAGATTATGTACTGAAACATAATCGGTTTACAAATTTTTTACATTTCTTATTAAGTAAACTATTCCAATTGACGGAAGCAATACTTTCATTCAAATTATATAATAATTCCGGGTTATATTTTGAAACCATAAATGAAACAGGTGATGGAGATGAAATAGGATATGATGAGATTCTAAAGTTTTTATCGCGGTTAACTAATTTATTCGCTTCAATGCCAGAATAATAAAATCCGATCAACTTATTCTTATTTTTTTTTTTCATATATTCTTTTGCTACTTCATCAATTGTACTAATATTGCTTTTTGTTTCAATCGGTACAATTCCACAACACCTTTTCAAATCTTCACTGTTAGGATTTCCTTTTGATACCATAACATTCTTTCCCTGCGTATTACGGAACGGATCATTGTCAAACTGTATGATATCTAATGATTTTGAAATTGCTACAGCCTGAAGATAAAATAAAAAGATAAACGATAAAAGTAAAATTACTATTCCAATTACCCAATACAATATATTCTTATCTGGATTAATCACGAAATAGCTACCATCTAATAATGCTCGCTTATCGCCTAAAAATCCATTTATCATTTGAGTAAACGTTCCTAGTATATTGGATTTCTTATTTGTTAATCCCACAAATATTGTTCCAAAAAGAGCAATTATGAACAATACTATAAAAGGATAATATAGTACAGATAGTGTTTTTTTCAAAAGGGTATATTCTAAAGCCTCCGTATCTTCATGACTGTAAACTCCTACATATTTCATTGACATGAAAGGATATGTATAGTTTACATAGCTCATTTGAAGCGGATCACTTGTAAAGTTGCCTACAACTACGTCATATTTTCGCGATTTCAGTCCATCGATTAATTCGCTGTTGTTTGGGTTCTTTACAACAACATACTCCATGTTATATGTTATACCCGTTCGCTTTGTAAGTACTTTATTAACTTCCTGCCAAGCATGATAATTCAATCCATCTATATCACCATTATCATTGACATAACTTAACGGCTCATCATATATTGGAACTGCAACAACTAATTTATTTTTATCAGAATCAGTATACATAATATATGTTAGTATATTATGCATATATATTTTAATTTATGATGTTGGTAAAGGGGCTAAACATAATTTAATTTTTCCTAAAGAGGCTACGTGGTACAATACAACCAATGGTAGATCGTTTTCTAAATATACTTCTATCTGAGAACATAAATTTGTACATTTAATAAAATATCCTAAATTCTTCAACGAAAATTCTCCTTGAACGATTTTGGAATTATTTTTTGAAGAGATAAAAGCCATACTTCCTTCAGATTCAGCTCTATGAATCTCTGCTGAAGCAAATTGACCAGTGCATTTAAAAATTAATTCATTACCTACAGACTTTATTTCCAGCTTATCTGAAATACCGCTTAAGTCTCTGATAATTTTTTGAAAGTCGGAAGAAGGTAAGTTAATAATAGAAGAAAATTTAACATCAGGTACCTCTAATTCCTCTGGTTCAGGCTCAATTAAACGAAGCTTTTGGGTTTTACATTGCTTGATATCACCGTTCTCAAATTTTAATCCCAGATAAGATGTTACGCCATCTACATAATCATCCTTCTCTATATATATTGTCAATGTATCGTCATTGTCAATTGAGTTAATCAATTTAAATAGATGAAACATATTTACGCCAATAATAATCTTTTCATGATCACATTCATATAGTTCAAAGTTCTCTGCCTCCAAATGGAGATGTGCCAAAATAGTATGTGATTTATCCATATTGATGATACGGATACCATCGCGCTGGAATGTTATATTAGTCTCTAATAAAATGTCTTTTAATGCGGTCATCAATGTACGAAACGGCGCAATTTGTACAGTTTTTATGGTTAAAACATTATTAGGATTTGTATTGGGCATTCTTTTATAAATTTATACATGAATCTTTAAGTTTATTATATTTAAATGAATAAATATAAACGCATCTCATTTATTATTAATAATACAACATGTCAGATATTGTAGAGGAAGTACAGAAATTATATGATGAATATAAAGATAATGAATATATTTATTCGAAAATGGCCACGATTATATGGGGTATGCGTAAATCATTAGAAACCTCGTATGAAAACTATCTTATTCAAAAGGAGAAAAATGAAATGACGACAAAGTTAATTAATACTACAATTAATAACTTTTTCAATAATCACTTATTCTTCTATAATAACAGTAATAGTATAGAACAATTTATTTCATATACAGATAACTCGTTCCAGATTTTTAATAATAATGAATTTTCTGTTTTCATTTATAACTATATCAATAATATTGGAAATACTGATTTAATATACAAATATAAATACAAGATAGAAACTTCCATTATAAAAAGTGTTAAAAAACAATTACTCATTGATATTATACCTACTTCTAGCACCATTCAAAAGGTTATTAAATTATTGTATCCATTATATTTTGAACGCCGTGAATATGCTAAATTATTTTTGATTAACCTAGGAAATAATATTCATAAAAAGACGAATAATACAAGTGTTCTATTATCGCAGAATAATAAGAGGGTAATGATCAAGTTATCCAGTCATATATGCAATATTATTGGAAATGTCATTCCTCTTTCAAATATCAAGTACAAATTTATAGACAATGATACAAATATTAACAATCCTTTTACTAATACCACTAATGCTGGTATGATTACTAATGCTGGTATGATTACTAATACTGGTATGACAACAAACGATGCTAATAATAATAATAATAATGATACCTTATTTCTTCCTATAAATTTTACCAAACACGAATCATGTGACGTAATATATAAGAACATTATAGATATTATTGTAGTTGCGTGCCATTACTCAAATAGATTTGATATAAATACTTTTGCATCAAAGTGTAATAATCATGTAAGAACGTGTATTCGTAAGTTCTCTAATGTTATTGTCATCATTAACAAGTTTACAACACTATATCTACATTTTGACAATACTAAAGAGATACAAAGTAAAGATATGTACTTCATATGGAAATTGTTTATAGATGAGCATATGTTACCCTCTATGTTTACTGAAAAAAAACTCGCTACATACTTAACGGAAACAAATAAGGTGATTTCAAATGGTAAATCTTTCATAAATATTACGTCGCCTTTATTGGAGGAAGTAAAACAGTTTATTCAGTTTATTAACGATTCGTTTACAATAACTTATAGTTATGAAGAATTTGAAATAGATGAAGTGATTAATATATTTTCATACGAACAATCGTTAGATGTAAATTTTCTTACAAATGATATTGCTATAAAGGCTATACGATTTTATATTAAAAATATTAACGTATACGATGACAAAATATATTCTGTTTCGTGCAAGTATTGGGATAAGAAAAAGGAGGTGAAAGAGTTTATTACTGATTATATTGGTAAATCGCGTGAAATAAAATCTTCATATAATGCTTATCAGTTATATACCTCCGGAAAAAATAAGTTTAAGGTAAATAAATTATATTTTGAAAGCATATATGACGATATTTCATCAAACAATTGAGTTGAATTTGTATACGATTTATTATAGAGCTATTGCTATAGAAATTTGTATTGTATTTTAATTAGAATACAACACCAATTATAAAATTAATTACGAGATAATGCTATGGATAATGCTAGAAAATGCTAGAAAATGCTAGAAAAATGTGTAACAAAGGTTTAAAAAAATTTAGGTTTATTATTTGTTTGAGCGACATTACTGCGTTTTATCTGAAAAGTAGATTTATTATTTAATGATTCAAACTGACCTCCATGCATACTATCTGTTTCTTCGTAAATTTCTGGTAATATACGCGTAATTGGTTTGTCGACCACCACAAACAAACGATCCTGGCGTAGTAATTGTCTATATTCATGAATTGTCATGTTACCCATGAATTTATCCAACATATAGTGAGGATTAGGTGCAGGTTTAATATCAGAGGTGTTGCTATAAATTGTATTGTATAGATAATTCATTAACTGATATCTTTCAAATTTTTGAGACGAGTCAATTGTTTCGTTAAATAAATACGCCGCAGCGCACTCGGGACTACAATAACATCCATATACATAGTATTCTTCATTTAATTTATATTTGGGAATGTGTACAGACGTATGGTCAAACTCGCAGGTACACCAAAAACATGCTGAATTACTATTAATTGAATCATTAAAATAAAAGTTTTTCTGTAATTCTCTTACCTTATCCGAAATATGTTTAATATTGCTTTCATTTGACGCACTGTTTTGAGCAACGTTTTGATGAACACTTTGAACAACGGTTTGATGAACATTTTTATGAACGGTTGATGTATCATTATTAGCATTCATATCATCATTCATATTAGCGTCATTCATATTAGCGTCATTCATATTATCACCGGCATGTTCTATAGTCTTATCCATAATCGTAACCGTATCAGGTTCATCCTGTGGTTCATCCATTTGCTTATCCATTTGCTTATCCATAATATCATCATCTAAGATTTGAAATGAAAGACTATTTGATTCAAAGGCTTCTAGTTTGAATTCATCGTTTGTGATCTCTTGACTGTTACATTTGAGATGTAGTATTACGTTTTCTGTCACATATTCACTTTCTTTACTTTTCTCTAGAGGGTTATTTATGATTTTTCCGCCTTTTGGTTTTCTACCGCGTTTTTTTGGAACATGAGGTTCTACATTTTCAGGTTTTGGTTTGGGCTTTCTACCGCGTTTCTTTTTCTGAGGTATTACTGGTTCTGTTGGTTCTGTTGATTCTGTTGGTTCTGTTGAATTTATTGGTTCTGTTGTTGAATCTGTTGTTGATTCGGTTACTAATTCTGTTGTTGATTCTGTTGTTTTATTATCTTTATTCTCTTCATTATTCTCTTCATTATTCTCTTCATCATTTTTATTACCATACATACTTTATATTTTCAAATAGATTTAAGTTGTTTTATAATACCTTTTTTGGCGATTTGGTTGATTGGTTGATTTGTGGGTTGATTGGTTGATTGATTGGTTGATTGATTGGTTGGTTGATTGGCTGATTGGTTGATTGATTGGTTGATTGGTTGATTGATTGGTTGATTGGTTGATTGGTTGATTGGTTGATTTGTAGATTTATTTGTGAAACTTATATATCTTCATTAAATGGTGGTAGATAGTTTGATGGTATATTGACACCGAAAAACATCCTGGTTATATCAGTCACAGAAGATACAGTCCAACCAGAAAGATCATGATTTTTCATTCCGTAAGCCTTATAAAACATACGCTCCATAGTAATCACTGCTGTAGACCTTCTTTAAATGGTGGTAGATATTCCGCCGGCATAGCGACGTTGTAAAACATCCTGGTTATATCAGTCACATTTGATACAGTCCAACCAGAAATATCCTGGTCAAATGCCGTAGCACCATTAAACATATCACTCATATTGGTCACAGCCGATACATCCCATCTAGAAATATCCTCATTAAATGTGGCCTTATCTTTAAATAATTCACTCATATCTGTCACTGCTGATGTATCCCATGTACTTATATGTCCATAATCTGTGGTATCATCTGTATGGTCGCCATTCACTGCGGTACCCTTATTACCATTAGTAATGGCTGTTTTTCCAAAGAATGCTCTAGTGGGTCTATCGTTAAAGGAGGTGATATTCCCAAATCTATTCTGCATTGCTGTAGCGTATTTAAACATATTTGTTAGTTTATTATGATTTACAACCCAGGTGCGGATATTTTGATCAAATGCCGTAGCGCCATCAAACATATTACTCATCTCTGTCACATTTGATACATTCCAATTAGAAATGTCCGCATTAAATGCCTTAGCATCCTTAAACATATGTAGCATATTGGTCACAGATGATACATCCCAATTAGAAATATCCGCATTAAATGCCTGCGCGTCCCGAAACGTAATATACATATATCTTACAGATGATACATCCCAACTAGAAATATCCGCATTAAATGCATAAGCATCTGTGAACATATAAGTCATATTGGTCACAGATGATACATCCCATCTAGAAATATCCTTATTAAATTCCGTAGCGCCATAAAACATATAATTCATATATATTACAGATGATACATCCCAATTAGAAATATCTTCATTAAATGTTGTATTATCTTTAAATAATTTATCCATATTTGTTATAGCCGATACATCCCATGTACTTATGTGTCCATAAATTGTGGTATCGCCCGTCATGTTGTCGTCATCTTCGACGGCAGTATCGATCATATTTTTTGTAGTAAGTGCTGTTTTTCCAAATAAATTTACAGTCGCATAATCCACGGGGAGGATATTGAATCGTGTTAGCATTTCTGTAGCGCCATTAAACATATCTTCCATCGTGACACTAGGATGTACAACCCAGGTGCGGATATTTTGATCAAATGCCGTAGCACCATTAAACATATTACTCATATCGGTCACAGCTGATACGTTCCAACTAGAAATATTTTGATCAAATGTCGCAGCGCCTCTAAACATCTCATTCATATTCGTTACGTTTTGTACGTTCCAGTCATTAAGCGATTGATTAAATGCCGTAGCATTTTTGAACATGCTATTGAAGCCCGCCGCATTCGTCACATTTGATACATCCCATCCAGAAAGGTTCTTATCAAATTCCGTAGCGCCATTAAACATATTACTCATATCGGTCACATTTGATACATCCCAACTAGAAATATCTTCATTAAATGTTGTATTACCTTTAAATAATTCACTCATATCTGTTATAGCTGATGTATTCCATGTACTTATGTGTCCATAAATTGTGGTATCGCCCGTCATGTTGTCGTCATCTTCGACGGCAGTATCGATCATATTTTTTGTAGTAAGTGCTGTTTTTCCAAATAAATTTACAGTCGTAATATCCACGAGGAGGATATTGAATCGCGTTAGCATTGCTGTAGCGTCTTTAAACATATTTGTCATCGTGACACTAGGATCTACAACCCAGGTGCGGATATTTTGATCAAATGCCGTAGCGCCATCAAACATATTACTCATATCTGTCACAGCTGATACAACCCAACTAGAAATATCCTGGTCAAATGCCGTAGCGCCATCAAACATATTACTCATATCGGTCACTGCCGATACATCCCAACTAGAAATGTCTGTATTAAATGTTATATTATCTTTAAATAAATCACTCATATCTGTTATAGCTGATATATTCCATCTACTAATATCATCATAGAAATCCGATGCTATAGAATTATTACTATCCCATGCACCTATTGCCTGTTTCAAATCGTCTTTATTGGAAAAGGTCTTAAATGGGGGCTGGACCCCAGCGCCATAAAACATATTACTCATATCGGTAACAGATGATACATCCCAACCAGAAAGGTTCTTATCAAATTCCGTAGCGCCATCAAACATATTACTCATATCGGTCACAGCCGATACATCCCAACCAGAAATGTCTGTATTAAATGTTGTATTATTTTGAAACAATCCAACCATATTTGTCACTTCTGATGTATTCCATGTAGTAATATCTCCTCCATAGGTGGTATTGGCGTCGGAAGGGTCGTTTGCATATAACAACAAAGCACTACTGATATTGTCATCAGTAATGGCTGTTTTTCCAAAGAAAGATTGTTCTGGTGTATCTCCTAAGTCGATGGTACTGAATCGTGTTAGCATTGCTGTAGCGCCATTAAACATATATTCCATCGTGACATCAAGTTGTACACTCCAGGCGCGGATATGTTGATCAAATGTCGTAGCACCATTAAACATATCACTCATATCTGTCACAGATGATACATCCCAGGTGCGGATATTTTGATCAAATGCCGCTGCGTTATTAAACATATCACTCATATCGGTCACTGCCGATACATCCCAACCTGTAATGTCCTCATTAAATGTGGCCTTATCTTTAAATAATTCACTCATATATGTCACAGCAGATACATCCCATGTACTAATAATTCCATACTCTGTGCTATCGCTGGTAGGGGCGATTTCATACGCAGGCAAAGCAGTATTGATATTGTCATTAGTAATGGCTGTTTTTCCAAAGAATTCAATATCGGGTGTAGTTTTAAAGGAGGCGATGTTCCCAAATCTATCGTGCATTGCTGTAGCATTGTAGAACATAGATGTTCGGGTTACGCCAGAAGGTACACTCCAGGTGCGGAGATTTTGATCAAATAGGTACGCGTTCCAAAACATATTTTGCACGCTGGCGACATTTGATACATCCCATCTAGAAATATCCGCATTAAATGCCTGTGCGTTCGTAAACATCTGATACATAGTGGTCACATTTGATACATCCCATCCAGAAATATCCGCATTAAATGCATAAGCGTTCCAAAACATATAATGCGTCTGCGTCACCTTTGATACATCCCATTTAGAAATATCCGCATTAAATGCATAAGCGTGCTGAAACATGCCCACCATATTGGTCACATTTGATACATCCCATCTAGAAATATCCTCATTAAATGTGCCCTTCCCACTAAACAAACGATTCGTATCTGTTATAGCTGATGTATTCCATGTACTTATATGTCCATAAATTGTGGTATCGCTGGTAGGGTCGCTGTCATACGCATTCAGTGCGGTACCCTTATTATCATTAGTAATGGCTGTTTTTCCAAAGAATGATATAGTGGGTGTAGCTGTTAAGGGAACGATACTGAATCGCGTTAGCATTACCGTAGCGCCATTAAACATATTTGTTATGTTATTAGTAATTACAACCCAGGTGCGGAGATTTTGATCAAATGCCGTAGCGCCATTAAACATATTACTCATATCGGTCACATTTGATACATCCCAACTAGAAATATCTTCATTAAATGTTGATATATATGATGTATTCGTAAATAAATTACTCATATCTGTCACTGCTGATGTATTCCATGTACTTATATGTCCATAAATTGTGCTATCTCTGGTAGGGTCGCTTTCATACGCAGTCAAAGCAGTACTGATATCGCCATCAGTAATGGCTGTTTTTCCAAAGAAAGATTGTTCTGGTGTATCTCCTAAGGATATGATAGTGAATCGCGTTAGCATTAATGTAGCGTCTTTAAACATATTTGTTATGTTATTAGTAGTTACAACCCAGGTGCGGATATTTTGATCAAATGCCGTAGCACCATTAAACATATTATCCATGTTGGTCACATTTGATACATCCCATCTAGAAATATCTCCATTAAATGTTGTATTATCTTGAAACAATCCACTCATATCTGTTATAGCTGATGTATTCCATGTACTAATATCACCATAGAATTCAAATGCTATAGAATTATTACTATCCCATACAGCTATTGCCTGTTTCAAAACGTCTTTATTGGCAAATATATTAACTGATGGCTTATCAAATGCCGTAGCGCCATCAAACATATTATCCATATTGGTAACAGATGATACATTCCATCCAGAAAGGTTCTTATCAAATTCCGTAGCACCATTAAACATATTATTCATATCGGTCACATTTGATACATCCCAACTAGAAATATCCTCATTAAATGTTGTATTATTTTGAAACAATCCACTCATATCTGTTATAGCCGATATATTCCATGTACTAATATCGCCATAGAAATCCCGTGCTATAGTATTATAAATTGTCCATAAATTAACAACATCCACAAGTTGATTTTTATCTAGTATAGTTGTTATAGCCGATACATCCCATGTACTAATATCACCATAGAATATTTTTGCTTTATCAATATCATTTGTCCATAAATTAACAGCGTACACAAGTTGATTTGTATCTACAAACTTACGATTTACACGGTTCACATTATAGGTTGCATATGTTGTTATATCGTCAACAAACAGACTATTAAAATTGTATATAGTATTCCTATCCATATATTTATCATCCCCATACCATGTGGTTGCGCCATTAGTTGTACTACCACGACCGATACCTCCTGGTTCTGTTCCAGTAATTGGTGAATTGATTGAGTCCCTATCCACTAATTCTGTATATACTATGATATCATTCATTCTAACTACTATTGAAGTATTGGTGGTATCCGCACCTAGTAACTCAATGTCAAACTTTAATGAACCCGTGTCTGAATATAAAACTTCTACTCCATCGTCTAGGGCGCTACCGGAGCTACCGTTATGAGAAATACCAAAATTGTCAGTAGGACTTCCAAATCTACAATACAGTTTACCACCTACTATATAAATAGCGACACCATAACCAGACGCCCCATATTCTATAAGAACATATTCGCGAGTTACATCAAATACTATATTGAAAAATTCCATCGTGAAATTTATACGATTATAGTTAATGGAGCTGACGGTACTATTGATGTATAGATTGTCAAGGGCAGGATTAGTATTATTATCAATCAATATGGCTGCTCTTATTGGTGTTTGCGGAGTTGTAGTGGTGTCATACTGTAATAATGATGATGTATTGGACTCAGATAATTTTAAATAGTCAGTCTCATAATATTTATCCGCATAAGTAATTAGGTCAGTTACATCAGATGACTTTAATGTATAATCTTCCCATGTCTTAAAATACATAATGGTTCCTTTAAAACCAACGATACTGTCGTTATGTACTTTTCCCAATGTATTATATGTAAGTATTACGTCATCTGGGATAGAAATGGATGTAGTAGTTGTTATAGTGTCTATAGCGGTATTTTTATTTTTAACATGTAATATCATTTCACTATCCGTTAGTGTCCCTATTATATGGGTGAATTCGCCGCGGTTCAACGTGACTCCACTGACTCCACTGACTCCACTGACTCCACTCGTTGCTTCAAACAAAACACCATTATAATTAAATGATAGCTTTGGTTTTAGATCACCGTCTATGGTTAATCTAAAATAATCATTACTCGCATTATTACTCGCATCAAATGAAAATACAACTTGTTCCGGAGGTGATATTGACACCGCGCTACCGACAGCAGGTGTTACATCTATTTCATATGTTTGGATATATCCCCTACCAATATTGTCGGTATCCTTATTTTGTATAGCGCCAATCGTAACCATGTATGGGATAGTTGTTCCGTTACCAATTAACGAGATAGACGTTCCGAATTCATCGTCAGGAGGACCCTGAATACCATTCCCTATTTCTGTCCATGCCTCCTGTATCCATTGATAAATGTTGACTATGCCTACACCTTTACTAGTAACCGCCAACGTATATGGATCAGTATTTGAACCTGAACCAATCAAGGAGACAGCAGTTCCGAAATAACCGTCGTCATATTCACCAATGATAGGGGGACCCATGAAATCCCATGATTCGGGTACTTCAACCCACCCGTTCACCCCAGAAACCGTTCCTCCGCGGTTATACTTGTATACATGAACCTGACCACGTACTTTGTCATTTGTGTCTACAAATCTAGGGTCACCAATTGCAACTATTATTTCATCCCAGCTTATTATAGATACATTCACATCAGTGGCGTTTAGCTCGGGAGATGACAATGTTGTATTAAAGACCGTCTCTGTAAACCATTTGGTCTCGTCGTGGGTGTTTGTGCCCGCATACGTGTTCGCGGGGATATAATTCGCTAGTTGGCGTAGTCGGGGGCTGTTATCGGCATCAGGATAAACATCATATATCATCACAAACGCAAGATCATCATGGTCGCCTCCATATACAGCGACCAACGTACCATTGTAATTCATGGATACTGATCTTCCACGGTTATGGCCATCACTGCCCCCGGCGTGTGTTTTTGGGTGATCCAATGCCTTGTTTGATGAAACAGTACTAATACATATGATCCCAATATTGTTCGCACCATTCGCGGCATATCTCGGCCCACCAACAGCAAGTGTTCCTCCATCCCCACTCAATGATACTGACCATCCATACCACCAATTCACAGGACCATCACTGGTCTCACTCCATGAGGATCTTATATTATCATACATATGATGGGTGCTGGTGTTGTTATATACTATGTTACATAGCGTAACAGCCCCCCTTTCACCAATAGCAAGTTTTTCCCCATTATCACTCAATGATACCGACCATCCTAAATAAGTATGCATAAGAGTGCCAATTATGCTACTACCCGTTCCTTCTATACGTGTACCGTCAATTAGAAATATTTCGGACCATTCATTAGATCTATTAGCTCGTGTGTAAACTCGTACTCTTCCTAGGTCACGAGTGGCAGCGACCGTACTAAGAGAAGGATTCGTCCAGAATGGTTCGCCAACAGCCATAACTAATCCATTAGCACTCAATGATACTGACTTTCCAAAATACGTATTGGGAGCACTGGCGCTAACATCTGCCACCTTCTTTAAAAAATGTCCAGTATGCGTAGAGGATGGAGTGTATCCGTAAGGTTTCACATATGTTTCAAAACTGAAACCATCCCCCTGCGTGGAATTTCCTCCTATATTGATACTGTTGGGTAGATCTCCATACTTTGATCTGGAAGTATTTCCATCAAACGTTATTCCTCTATATGAATAATCTATTTCTTTTTGTGTGAATCCTGATAGTGATAGGTGAGGTGATGGGGATACGACATTAGTGACGGATGTGGAGAGGACATTGATCATCTGTGATGAAATGTTCCATGTTTGAATAGTATTGTCGCCTGGATTTATAATGGCGGAGGCTGCGGTGGTCTCGTCGGTAGTAGTGGCAAGTGATGCAGGTAATGAGGGTCCGTCAAAACGGTAATATAGATTCATGGTATCGATAACCGGCGTCGCGTAGAGAATGGTATTATCATCATCTAGTAATTGAATCTGTGTACCAATATCTCTATTTGGGGATAAGGTGGCGTTGGTGTTGGCATCATAAGAGTAATGTACAATGGATTGAATCTCATTAACTTCTATAGCATGGGATAGAACAATTTCAATATATTCGCCTATATTATCATTAGCAGGACTACTATCTCCAGCGCCAGCAGCTGTTGAACCGACATTAGAAGCAGTAAAATTTTCATCAACTGTGTTGTCCGCATTAAAAGATCTGTAAATGGAACTACCAGTTACAGTACCCATGATAGGAGCCACATTCACACTCACACTCGCACTTGTTGATACGTTGTTTATCCATACCTGTATTTCTCGCGTGAGGATAAGTTCCTTATTAGTGGCGGTACTACCAGACGCACTTATTCGCATCAACCGAATCTTCTTGATCATATTTGATGAAATATTCCATTTTTGAATAGTTGTCGGATCTGTTGGATTTATAATGGCGGATTTGGAGTCGGAGTCGACAATGGCCAGTGGTGACAGTAATAACGGTAATGCGGGTCCGTCAAAACGGTAATAGCTCTTTCCCGTAGTGATAACCGGCGTTTTGTAGAGAATGGTGTTCGCGCCATTAAGTAATTGAATCTGTGTACCAATATCTCTAGAAGGGGCATCATCTGTGCGTACGCCATCAAAAGAGTAATGTACAATGGATTGGATGTCATTAACTTCTATAGCATGGGCTAGAACAATCTCAATATATTCGCCTATATTAGTAGCGCCATTAACGCCAGCCACAGCTGACTCGCTAGTATCAGTAGCAAACACGCCATCAATCGTGTTATCTTCTACCCAGGTACCATAAACATTACTACTATTTACAGAACCGTTGACAGCAATATTGGTACCGCCTACCCATACCTGTATTTCTCGCGTGTGGATAAGTTCATTACCACCATTACAAACACTCAATCGCGTCAATCGTATCTTCCTGATCACATGTTCCGGAGGTATAATCCATATTTCAATAGTTCCATTAGTATATATATCAGCGAGTAAGCTGTTAATTTCCAAAAAAATATTACCCGCAATTCTTTCCCCAAATCTGTAAATAGAGTGTGCTGTGGTGATCACCGGCGTTTTGTAGAGAATAGCGTTCGCATCATTAAGTAATTGAATCTGTGTACCAATATCTCTAGAAGGGGCATCATCTGTGCGTACGCCATCAAAAGAGTAATGTACAATGGATTGGATGTCATTAACTTCTATAGCATGGGATAGTACAATCTCAATATATTCGCCTATATTAGTAGCGCCATTAACGCCAGCCACAGCTGACTCGCTAGTATCAGTAGCAAACACGCCATCAATCGTGTTATCTTCTACCCAGGTACCATAAACAATACTACTATTTACAGAACCGTTGACAGCAATATTGGTACCGCCTACCCATACCTGTATTTCTCGCGTGTGGATAAGTTCATTACCACCATTACAAACACTCAATCGCGTCAATCGCACCTTCTTGATCCTATTTTTAAATAGAATGTCCCATGATTGAACGCTATTGGCTGGATTTATAATGGCTCCTGACGGGTTGTTGGTGTTGCGAGGAAGTGGGGACGGTAATGCGGGTCCGTCAAAGCGATAATATTTGTATATTCTATTAGTGGTATCGATAACCGACGTCGCGTAGAGAACAGTGTTCGCGCCATTAAGCAATTGAATCTGTGTACCGTTATCTCTATTTGGGGAGAAGGTGTCGTCGGCGTTGGCACCAGCACCAGCGTAATGTACAATGGATTGGATGTCATTAACGTCTATAGAGACGGATAGTACAATCTCAATATATTCGCCTATATTATCATTAATCGGTCTATAAGAATCTGATATTGTTTGAATCCCGCATACTGTCAGCCCTTGGTTATCAAAATTAAAGTCATTATCAACGGTGTTTGATGGCTGGTAGCTAGGGGACGTGTGACCCATTCTACTACAATTTACAGTACCGTTGCGAGCGATATTGTTACCGCCTACCCATACCTGTAGTTCTCGCGTCAGGATATAATTCACTTGCGTTGTATTCGTTGTAGACGTACCAGACGCACTTATTCGTGTCAATCGCACCTTCTTGATCCTATTTGTAACCAATATGTCCCATGTTTCCATGGTGTTGTTGTCGACTGGATTTATAATGGAGGAGTTGGAGTCGGAGTCGACAATGGCAAGTGGTGACGGTAATGCGGGTCCGTCAAAACGATAATAACTCCTTCCCGTAGTGATAACCGGCGTCGCGTAGAGAATGGTATCATCATCATTAAGTAATTGAATCTGTGTACCAATATCTCTTTCGGTTCTATTTAAAGCATCAAAAGAGTAGTGTACAATGGATTCGATGTCATTAACGTCTATAGGGGAGGATAGTACAATCTCAACATATTCGCCTATATTATCCCCGGGAACAACGCCAGCCACAGCTGATCCGCTAGCGGAGGCGCTAAAATTTGTGTCATGTACATTATTTGCTTGATATGAGAAGGATGTATTACTACTGTTTGCAGTACTGCCGTGACTAGGAAGAGCTATATTGTTACCACCTACCCATATCTGTATTTCTCGCGTGAGGATAAGTTCCTGTAAGCCATCACAAAGACTCAATCGCGTCAATCGAACTTTCTTGATTGATGTGCTCATTTATAATATAATGTTAAAATATTAAATTATTGAGATATTTACTAAATACCATTTGATCTGCTATTGTATTTCTGCTATTGTATTTCGGTATAATCATATTACCCAATATTATCCAGTATTATCCAGTATTATCCAGTATTATCCAGTATTATCCAGTATTATCCAGTATTATCCAGTATTATCCAGTATTATCCAGTATTACCCAATATTACCCAGTATTATCCAGTATTATCCATATTGAAATGGAAAACAATATACACACTTCTCAATATACACACCTCCAAATAAAATATAATTTTATTAATATTATGTTTTATTTTCATTTTATTTATAGTTTACCCCATTGTTGTCCCCAGTATTGACACCAATATGATGCTATTTATTTTTACTTAATCACGGATATTTAAAACTTCTAAAATCCCAATGATTTTTAATTAGATGTGGCGCTTCTTCAACATCGTTAATAGAAATAGTAAAATACTTATCTATTGATAATCCACTATTATCAGTACTTGTTATATTAATTGTATAACTTGTCGTTGTCTCATAGTCTAATAATACTTTTGTTTTTAACGCATTACCATCAATTTCAAATGTATCAATAGAATCAACAGGAGTATCCGTATGGAATGTATATGTAAATGTATCAGCAGTATAAGCAGTATCCGGATCAGTTGTATTAAATGTACCAATTGTTGATCCAATTCCTACGTCCTCATTAACTGTGCTATTAGTAAGTGTTAAATTAGTAGGTGCGTCATTTACATTGGCTACCGTAATTGTGAATTCCTGGGTTACATCAACTGTTCCATCATTCGCAGTTATCACTACATTGTGACTTCCTACATCACCATTTAATGGTGTTCCTGTTAATACTCCTGTTGATGGAGTAAAAATTAGCCAACTTGGTTTTGTTGTTGCTGATAATGTAACTGAATCTCCTGTATCAACATCTGATGTTGTTGCTGTGTAAGTATAAGAAACATCTTGAGTAGCACTGGTATCTGGAGTAGATGTAATTGTTGGAGTATCATTAACATTATCAACCGCAGTAGTTGTTGCTGTGAATGTCCCAGTTCCACCAAGAGAATCGGTACTTGATACTACAACTCGTAAGTATTTACCAACCATGGTTTGATCGGATGGAATATTATAATCATAACTTGTTTCACCACTAATATCTGAAAACGTAGAATTATCTGTGGAAGATTTCCATTGGTAAGTAAATGTTAATGAACCATCTACATCAGCCAGCGAACTCGTGTCTGTTTCTAAATTACCACCTTCTTCAACCGTTCCAGTAATGCTAATACTTCCTGTTGTTGCGTCATCTACATTGACAACACTACTGGTTGCTGAACTTGTTACACTTTCTGCTGTGCCTTGTTCATCTGTATAAGAAACTGTGACAGTAATGGCACTTCCAACATCTGATTGTGTTAATGTTATGGTTTCTCCTGTTTCTCCATTACTCCATGTATATGTAATATTTCTCATACCATCAACATCTGCTATTGTATTTGATGCTGTTAATACTTGTCCTTGTGTTGGTGTTCCTGAAATGGTTACTGATCCTGTAGGTGCGTCATTCACATTAGCAACCGCATTGGTTGGATTACTGGTTACACTTTCTGATGCTCCTTCTCCATCTGTATAAGAAGCGGTTACTGTTATTTGATTTCCTACATCTGCTTGTGTTAATGTTATTGAATCTCCTGTTTCTCCATTACTCCATGTATATGTAATAGTTCCCATACCATCAACATCTGCTATATTATTATTAGAAGCAGTTAATACTTGTCCTTGTGTTGGTGTTCCTGAAATGGTTACTGATCCTGTTGGAGCATCATTCACATTGACAACACTACTGGTTGCTGAACTTGTTACACTTTCTGATGCTCCTTGTTCATCTGTATAAGAAACTGTGACAGTAATGGCACTTCCAACATCTGATTGTGTTAATACATAGGTTGAACTAGTTGCTCCTGAAATATCTGATTCTCCACGTTTCCATTGATAACTTAAAGCACCTAATACATCTTCATCTGCTATGGTACTTGTATCTGCTGTTAATGTTTGATCTTCTGTTGGTGTTCCACTAATTGTTACTGATCCTGTTGGATCATCATTAATATCGTTAATAGAAATAGTAAATTCCTTATCTATTGATAATCCACTAGTATCAGTACTTGTTATCTTAATGTTAAATTCTGATGTATCTTCATGATTAAAAACAATTGCTGTTTTTAACATATTACCGTCTATTGTTACCTTACCAGTATTTTCACTATCATCACTGAATGTATAAATAAAAGTATCATTAGTATCATTAGCATCCTGATCAGTTGTATTAAATGTACCAATAGTAATTCCGACACTTACATTTTCGTCAACCGTGTTTTGAGAAAGTGTCAAATTTGTAGGCGCTTCATTAACATCGGTAATAGTGAAATCAAATGTAATATCATCTAACGCCAAATGCGGATCCCCTCCATCACTAACCGATATTGTTACATGAATAGTACGGGCAGCCGAACTTAATGTTTCATAATCCATTTGTTTGTTTAATATCAGCTTATTACCATCGATTATAAATGTTCCTGTACTATCTGTTAATGTATATGTATATTCTGTCATGATTAATCCAAATCTAAAAAAAGGAAGGTCATTATACTCATTTAGTGTTATACGTATGTATCTGGTATTTATTAAATTATCAAAAACACTGAACTGATACGCATTTCCATTGACATTTCCAATAAATTCATATTCATCATCAGTACCATAAGGATA
>Ga0115007_10000332_pt1 | contig 31257 bp, 30 predicted proteins | sample ArcOceMetagenome_2_FD_87166 | JGI IMG/M metagenome (GOLD analysis project Ga0115007, IMG submission 87166) | Marine eukaryotic phytoplankton communities from Arctic Ocean - Arctic Ocean ARC135M Metagenome | ecosystem: Environmental > Aquatic > Marine > Oceanic | place: Arctic Ocean | collected...
GGACGCCGAGGTCATGCGGCCGGACGGGGGGATGTCAAGTCGGGACCGGGACCGGGACCGGGACGCGGTGGGGATGGAGGTTGAGCGTTTCGAAACCGCGGCGGAAACTTTGGACGTCGCCGTTGTGGTGCCCGCTGAGGGTCGGCAAGAGAAGCTGGAAGAAACGAACGAGAACTTGGAAGAGACGCAGGCGGAGGCGGTTACACGGAAGGAACGGGAAAAGGCTTCTGAGAGACGACGGGAACTTGGTAGGAAGAAGTCGAGAACGGGCTCGAGAAGGTGACGTTCAATGTACCATCAGACGAAACAGATTTCCCCACACGTACAACTGTTTTTCATTCCTTGAACCCAAGCTTAAGGTGTCCGTACGCCACCGCGCCGGGCGATGAGCCGAGGAAAAGCGTTGGGATTTTGCCCTGGATTTTTGCAGCGTACTCGGTGCGAATGCCCTCCACCGCGTCGAGCGCGTCTTTGCGTGCGTATTCAGAATCGCGTCCCGGTTTCTTTCGACCCAAAACGCACACGGTTCCGCCGCACCCGCCACCCGTTATTTTAGCCCCGAACAAAGCAGTCGCTCGGTCGTCACCGGCTCCGCGTTTCACGGCGCGAACCGCGTTCACCAACGCGTCCGTCCCAAAGTTACCCAAACCCAACCCGGAGTACGAGCCGTGCGACTGGTACATCAGCTCACCCAGCACGTGCATTGTGTAGTCGTCTGCATCGTAGTCATTCCCCATCATCTTGACCACATCAGCTCCCCTGGCCTCTCTGATTTTAATTAGGCCGAGCAGCACGGCGAGAAACCCCCGCACGCGCTCGTGCTCGAACACGGGGTGTTTCCCGGCTGCCGTTACGTCGTATCGTTTCGTTTGGTCGATTGTAGTGACGTTGTTGTCGCCGTGGCCGTTCGGAAAAAGCGTCAGGAAATCGCGGCCCATAACTCCAGACCCGATTGGCGGAAGATACGTCGAACCCCGGGACACCGCGCCGACGCGCGCCATTTGCAAGGCGTCAAACTGCGACGGCGCGATCATCTCCGTGAGTGACACCAGGTTTCCGTGTTCGTTTTTTTCGTGTTCCCTGCCCAGATGCTTCGCCACAATCGTCCGGCACATAAACGCCGCGGCGCGCACGTGCCCGTAGTCCCCGCCACCGACGCTGTGCGTGTTCCCTGAATCGATTCCCAGGAAAAACATGTCTTCAGGAATGGGAAGCCCCCGGTAAACCACGTGACACGGGCGGCACTGCAACGCGAGCAAGCAATCTTGCATCCCGAGCCCACTCGCCATCTGGTCCATTACCCCGCACGGCGAATCCGCGACTAAGTTCTCCGCGAGTTGACACCACTTCGCAATCTGCGTACCGCCTTCTTCTGAGTATGAATCCTGCAAGTACTTTGGTAAGTACTCGCGCAATGCGGCGCGCGCGGCGTACGCCACGGCGGTTTCAAGCGCCGCGGATGACGACACCCCGGCGCCTTCTGGGACGAGACTTTCAATGAACACGGAAACGGAGACGTTCGGGTTGAAACCGGGGAAGCGTTTTCCACTGTCACTGTCACCTGTTTCGCCGTCATCACTTTTTCCGTCGCGCATCCCGTGCATTAGCACTTGCAACACCCCCAAGACGTACGAGCTCCATTTGTTTTTGCCCCCGTCGCGGGTTAGACAAAAGTTTCGCAGGTACGCAATGGACGGGTCGTCGCGGGTCAACGCTTTCGGGGCGCCGAGGCGGTCGTCGAAAACGACGGCCGTTTTCTCGCGGAACACCCGGTGCGTTGGCGATTTACCTTGCCCCAAGGAAACCACGGTGACTTGACCGTCTCTACTCTGCTTTTGTGTCGGCTCCAAGTTCCGAATTTGCAACGCCACGTGACACGCCTCCGCGATTGGCATCTGCAACACCAGGCTTCCCGAGTAATCCGCGATGCCGCCCATCACGTCCAGCCTTCCCGGTGCGCGAGTCACAAAAATTGGTTCGTCCCAGTGGAACATATCCATCACCGTCTCACTCAACGGTAGTGTCACCGCAGCCCCGCCCTCGTCCTGGTCCTCGTCATCACTGATTCCGAGACCATCACCGCGTTCCACCTTCACGGAAGTGTTTCCCACGCGAGGGCGTTTGTTCGGCGGAAGCGCCGAGTCCGTTTTCGCGAAAGCGCTCAACTGTTCCACGAAGCGCACGGTGTCATCCAACACCACCTCGGCGGTGGACTCGGGATAGACGCGCACACCTGGAAAGTCCACATCTTTTCGCCACCGGTCCCCCTTGCCATGTTTACCCCGCCAGTCCCCTTTGCCGACGGTTCGCGCAGACATAGAGCGGGGCACGCGGTCGACGCGCGCGACACTGAAGATCTGGGATGGGGGAGAAAACAACAACGAAAAAGTATTTTACACGTTTCCGCGGGGCGGCGATCGCCGTGCCGTCCCCACCACTCTCCCTCTACCCTCCCTCTACCCGGTTCAATGCGTCCCCTTGGCCTTGACCGGGGCCTTGTACCCGTACGGATCACTCTCCTCCACCCGCGAATTGTTTTCCGCGTCCCACCACTCCGCCCCCGCGGAAACCGCTAAACATCCCAGCGTAAGCGCCTGTGCGTAAACCCGCGAGTGCACCAATTTTGTCATAGGCGCTAAGTGCGTTTGCGTCATGTTGTACGCCATGGAGACCCCCATACCAGTCACCCATACCCCGCCGATCGCACGGAGCTTGTTCTTTTGACACCACTCCGTCACCGACTCCATCGCGGAGTTTCACACTCGCGCTACACTGTGGCGAACCCCCGGAAATCGGTCGCAAACCGGCCATCAAAAAGTGCAAAATTTGCACTTTTTGATCAATCTGACATTTTTTGATAGGAATGCCTGTCAAATAATTCCGTTTTGAAAGCATCTTTGAAAAAACTTTTTACGTTTTTTTTTCGTATGGCCTTTCAGTCTGGCCGAGGTTAGCGACCGATTTCCGGGAGGCGTGTAGTGCATACATAGCGAACCGTTTCGATATTTGAACTGAAATCTCCAGACAGACCGCCGACGCGCCACTCTCTCGTGCGCTCGCGCGCGATGACGACGTCACCGGGTCTGTGTCGATCGCTTGACCAGACGAAGATTGGCACGCGCGAGGGCGTGGCGACGCACGCCGAGGGTCCCGCCGCTGCTGTCCCACTCGTGACCAGGGCGAGTCACATCGCGGGCAACCCGGTCGAATCGCACGAAGGCTTCTCGGCAAGCGACGTTGAGTGCGACAGCGCCGACGAGTCGGTGACCGTGACCGGCACCGAGGTCGTGTACGGACACAGGGGGAGGGACATGACGTCGTGGACCTCCCGTGATGACGGTGATGACCTCGCGTCGTGTTCTGCGCCGTTGGAAACGCACAGGGGCCCGCGACCCGCACAGAGTGCGACGTACGCTTCGGCGAAAAAGACCGTTGCGGGGATGGTACGGGACCCTGGACCCGAGGCGACCAACACGGTTCAGTTGGACGATTTCGGGTTACGCGAAACCCTGGTAGACGCGCTGAAAGCGTTCCACGACGAACTGATTGACTTGGCGAGCGATGGGGAGGATGACACGCAGGACAAACCATGGTCCAAGGATACACGCGGAACAGTTGACTGGTGGGAATCGCGAAGTGATTCCGACGCGGACGAAAGCGGCGGCGACGAAAACGCGCGCGAACTCGCGAACTCCGCGAACCCCGACCCGAACGACACACCGAGCTCGCCTGATGTGAGTTTTGTGGTGAGCACCGGTGACAACGGCGAGACGGAGTGCGACCTGAAATCGCAAGCGGCCAGGGAGCACCAAGCGCGGTCTCCCGATTCCGTGCTCGCGCCGCGAACGCGGAACGAGCTGTTGGATTGCGATTCGAGTTTCGACGAAACCGACGACGAGTTTCTTTTGGAAAGAGGGGAAGGCGCGACGCGCGCGGAAGGCGCGACAACAGCACCAACACCACCCGCTCGGTCGAAAAGGATAAAAACCGTCTCCTTCTCCGATTCGAGCACCTGGCCGGTGTACGACATCGGCAGCCTTACGGATTTGTCGAAGGAGAAGAACGTGAGGCACTGCTACAAGGGCGAAAAAAACGTTTTGGTGTCCTGGTTCGGGAAGCACGGAATTGATTTTCTGAAACGGTTCGGGTTCGGCTCGCGCGCCGCCGCGATTGCGGCCGCGGTGGAAAGGGCGGTGCGGAAGCAACTCCGGGAGAGCAAGAAGAACATGTACCACAACGTGGATTACAACGTATCGTTTTCGGGGGCGATTGACGGTCAGATGGTTTTGGGGAAGGAACGGGATTTGTCGGCGCGAACGCGGTGGGAAAAACGGCGACGGCGCGCCGGCGCGGGGAACCGACGGCGGTAGCGGTATCGTTTATTGGTACAAAACTAGCGTAGGAGTTAAAAGTGGTGCCGCGCCCGTGCACAATAAAGGGTTCGGCACTTTCGTTCGTGTCGTCCGCGTCAAAAAAAGTCCCTGTCCTCCACCACGACCGGCGCCACCACGGTCCAGGCGTACAACGCCGCCGTGACCCAGGCGGATAGAATTTTCACCCACACGCTCGCCCACCCCGAATCCACGTTTCGGATATCCCTCGGTCCGCCACCCGGATCCCCGGTACCGAACCCACTCGATCCCCACCCCGTTAAGAGCATCCCCAGGTACGCCGACGCCAGGGCGAACACGGCGTGGAAAAACGAGTACGAGTACGTGGTCGGGCCGGTTGGGAACTCGGCCCCCGCGAGGCCGACGTCATCCCCAGAGGCGTCCCCACTGTCCAGAAGGGCGCTCGTTTGTTCCCCGTCCCCGCCATCGCTGTCCCCGAAGAAATCCACAGACCCGGCTCGGTACGCGCTGTACGCCACGGATAACAACGTCAGCGCCGCGCCCGCGATCTGCGCGGGTTCGCCGCCGCCGCGCCCGCCGGCGGCGTTTGCGAAAGGCGCGCATTTGCGGATCGTATCCCCGGCGGTTTCGGAACCCGTCACCGGTTCCGACGCCAACGCCTGGTGCGTGAGGTACCCTACGTACGCGGCGACCACGGCGGCGGCAAGTATGGACGCTCCTGGCCCGATGAAAAAGAAGTAACGTGTCAGTCTCTCGTACTGTGTATGAGGGATTGGGAAGGGGTCCCCCCGGAGTGGGGTCCGTACTTTCCGACTGTACTCCATACAGGGCAGTAAACAGGGAGGCGGTGTGTGTTCAATGGGAAGTACCTACCTTTCTCCGCGCAAAGCGGGTGCAGGGACGCGGCGGTGAAACAAAATATCAGCACCAGGCTCACGGAAACGAACCACGCGTTTTCGTGGCACTCCGTGTGCGGGACGTACCAGCGGTACAGAAACGCGAGCAATGCGATTGTGCCTGAGTAAAGCGTCACCGTGCTGAGCAGTAGCCCTAGGATCCACCCCATCGCTGTTTTCTCGTCACCAGCGTCGCTCGCGGCTTCCGAGTTACGGACCCACGACCCGTTCCACAGAAACGCGAAATCCAACAATATCACGCTGAGATGGCGATGGGTAAAACAAAGTGTCAGTCGAGAGGTGTGGGCAATCGCAGAGGCGGAGCGTGTTGGGTGGGAAAGTTCCGCACCTTTGCGCCACTAAAAAAGAACCACTCGCCACTCGCGCGAACCAGACGTAGAATTTTATTAAGCCACTATCAGCGCCTAGCAAGAAAGGCGACACCAGACAAAGCACCCACGCCACGAGTTTCAACAGCCAGTTCCCGTGGTGCAGTAGCCTGCCTCTCGGGTCGCTTTTGGTTTCCACGTTAATCAACAGCAAACTCATCGTCGCGAAAAACGAAAAACTCCCCATGCTTATGCGGTACACCGCCTGCGCGCCGAACCACTCCGTCCCCGGGTCGAACCCGGTCGCGCTCACGATCCAGGGTAACTTCGCTAACATGGGCTTGGCGTAGTCACGCATCACAACGCAGAACAGCGTGGTCAACACGAACAGACACACGTAAAGCGCCCGCGCCGAGATCTTCGCGACCGCCCCGCCAACCGCGCCGAAACAAGAGCACGTCGCGGTGCAACACGCGGACCCGGCGCACGCGGCGGCGGCGGTGAACATGGCGCGTACGTTTCTGTGAGAGGGAAACGCGAGCCGGTCGTCACGTGGGCGGGCAAAAACCCGCCCGCGTCCACGGAGACGCGAGGGGACGTGCGCCTCGAAGTGAGAGGAAGGAGGTCACTTCCATGGCGAAAATAAAAACGTGTGAAAGAAAATAAAAACGAGAAACGCCACCACTCACTCATCCGGGGCGCCCCTGGGGCGAGGCGCGGATGCCCGGTTAGTCGTCACGTGGCGCGGTGGCGAGCATGCCGGGGACGACGACGGACTGTTTGTTCGGTGAGGCGTTGGTGCTTTCGGTGTTCGGCAGCGACGACGGGTCCAGTGACGACGGGAACGTCAGTGACTGTTCTGCGGATGCCCAAATCTCGGAACAACCCCCTCCGGTGTTCATCGCGCCCGACCGTTACCGCCACGTCGGGCCCCTGTCCAACTCGATTCCCGGCCTGGAACTTTGCCGAGGCGCGTTGACAATGGAGGCGCAACAGTGGCTCGTTTCCCAGATCGACGCCGAACACCTGGTGGAGCTTCCTACGCCGTTACCCGGAACAGTAAAAACAACCAGTATTCCGACAGAAGCGCCTTCGGTTTCCGCGTCGCGCGTTTTCGCGCGCGACGCGGAAACCCACCCCCCCCCCCTTCCAGAATCGAACCGGCGCCGTGCCAACCAGTCCATGCGGTTCGGGAACTTCCCGAACTGGGCGCACACGCTCGCGTGTCACGTCAAAACCATCGCGTTGAGTGACGCGACGCTTCCTATTGAAATTGCGAGGCGCGGGGAAACGCGCGAAGGAAAAGAAGCGAAGAAACGAAAAAAAACCGAAACGAATAATAGCCGTCAAGCTCTGTTCGACCAGCTAATCGTCAACGCGTACACGCCGGGTGAAGGCCTCGCGCCTCACGTGGATTTGCACGCGTTCGACGACGGCGTGGTGGTGGTTTCGTTGCTCGCAACGGTGGTGATGGACTTTTACGCTCCGCAGACGACGGAGACGACGACGCGGCAAAAAAAACAAAAAGTCGACGGAACAGAGCAAGAGGAAGACGCGCGAATGCCAAAAAACCACGCCTCGACCGACGTACGCGCAATTAGTCAGAAATATTTGCACGCACCGTACCCACATCCGTCCCCAATAGGCCTGCGTCTGGATCCCGGGGACGTGTTGTTTCTCTCCGGGGACGCGAGGTGGCGGTGGAGGCACGGCATCGCGGCGAGAACGGTGGACGGCGACAGGAGGGACGGGGGAGGCGAGGAAGGAGGAAACACAGAAAAATCGGGGGTTGCAAAAAGAGGCTTCAGGCTGAGCGTCACCCTCCGCGCGCTGCGCGAAGAAGGACGGGAACTCCGGGTGAACGCGGGGGTAGCAGCCGGTAGTTAGGGTAGTAGGATATAGCTAGGGAAGAGGTATTAGGGTTGAATTGCGGGCATCGAAGGTGTACTGTAGTCTTGTAATTCAACTTTTACGGTGTCCATCGCTCGCGCGCTTTGAGTATGGAGCGGGCGTGTTTTTCCTTTTCCACTTTTTACCGTCATTCTTGCCGCCGCCGGTCGTTCTCCGGGTCGTACTGATCAGGGTCCCTGATTTGCCACGACCTGGACCCGCCAGGACCCGCGAACGCCAAGGCTGGCGTGGGTACATTTTTCACAGACTGTTTGGTCATAGCCTCTGCCGCAAAAAATCTTTGTTGCGCATCCTCCGCCCAGAGAAAAATCGGCCACCCTGAGATTGTAAAAATAAATGTCAGTCTTGTATGGGCAGTCAGTCGGCGGAATGTGGTAAATGGAAATACTTACCTTTTTCTTTCGCGGCTGCCGCCATTTCCAAATCCGGCGACACCGCGTACGCCTTGCCTGTTGTTTCCATCAGCTCAAGTGACGTCTCGCCGAACCTGCCGTAGCAAAGTGAGCGGCTTAGGCTCACGTTTTTATCGGTCGCGAACTGTCTGATCTTTAGGGTTTTTATTTCCGCGATGGATCGATGGATTGACGATTCGCCGCTTTCACTCGCATCTAATGCAGCTCTTCCCGTGAACGTCGCCGTGTCTGCGTCGATCTCAAGCTCGGTTCCAAGCACCCTGCTGGCCCCTAGTTCGTCCCCTACCTGCTTCGCCATGAACGAAGGCGCGCTCGTCACCACCACGACTTTGTACCCGTCGTACCGCAGCTGCTTGGCGAAGCGCACGGCTTCGGGGAAGACGCCGAAGGCGAGATGGGTTTGGTAGATTTTTTGCGCCAACGCGCTCGTTGAACTCGCATCCGATGCCATCCCAGCGAACACGTCGAAGGAATCGGGATGTGTTAAGCTCGTCTGGTTTGCGGAACGGGACGTATTGCTGTTGCTGCTGCCAGACTCGACGCTCACCAAAGACGCCGCCAAAAACGCGAACAGCGTCGCGATCGGGCGCCACAGCGTTTGCAGCCAAGTTGGGACGGTTTTGGTTTTGTTTTCCGCAACTGGTTTTTTATCGGATGATTCCGAATCGCCCCCATCCCCCACCTTCCCTTGTCGCAACTCCGTCACCGCGTTGCGTAACGCCCCCGTGGCGCACACCGCGTCGAGGTCGAAAAACGCAACCTTGTACTTGGCGTCTTCCTTGTCCTGGTCCACGCCGTACAGCATGCACAGCATGTCGTCCGCGGTAAACGCCGCCATCGCGGATTCGTCGGTCTGGCCTTGCGCGGGGCCCGCGGTGGCGGCTTGCGCCTCGGCGGACGCGACCGAGGCCACCGCGCGACTCGGCTGGAAAGAAAGCCTACCCAAATCGTTTGATTGCGTGGTGTTGGGGGTGGCGTTGGTGGTGGTCGAGGCTGTCATGCCGGAGGTCACGAGATCTCCCGCGGTCTCGGCACCCTCCGATTCCAAACACGTCACCGCCGATTGTGTCGGCGTCGTCCCCAAGAGGAGCGGATCCATCGACGAAGACCCGTCTTCGTTGAAGGTGTAGGTTACCGTCTGTAACATGATTTTTGACGACGCGAAGGGAACGATGGCGGTGCGTCGGGACACCGCGGTCACGCGGGTACGCCCGAGGCTCACGCCGACGCGCGGATTGGCGAATCGGCGGAAGTCGGCCGAAGATCGGCGGGCCATTGAATCAGCGACGCGACCGGACTGCTTGGTGACCCTGCCCAGGCCGTAGGACGCAAGCGTGATGAGACCGACACCCATGGTGGACGTGGGTGGTGGAAACGTCTTTGGTAAGGCCTTTGACGGTAAGTGGGCGTAACGAAGCGTCACGCGACGAGGGTCGCGCGGCACCGAGTGAATACAATTCAGAACGCGTTTTTGTTTGTGGCCAAAAAACAAAGCACGGGCGAAACTCCGACATGAAAATTTCTCGACACGTGAATTATGGTTCCGCAAGAGACGTCTATGCGTGTACGTTGTAGTGATCATTGGACCTTTCTAACGACTGCTATTATTCGACTACGGTACGACGTTCATCCGTTTGATGCCGGCCCATATACGGCCGGACATGTGGTGATGGCCGCTAAAGTTAGGGCTGTCATCTTCTTCCGTCCAGTCGCCGACGCACTCAAAATCACAATTCTTTGGGTCGAAACACTGTTTGGTAATCTTGCGATTCCATTCTTCCCCGTCGCCCATGTCGCCTTCAGGGTCCCAGTGCGACTGCCAGTGATCACGACACAGCTCATGGAATGCTTCCGCCGCCGCCTTTAGGGCAGACGCCTTCGACGCGAACACGTCCTCGAGTTGGCCGTTGTCGTGGAGCTCAAATTGTTCCCTCGCCTCGTCCTCGGCCGCGTCGGATTGGGTTTCGGTGTGGGACGCGTCAAACTCGGAATCGAACTCGTCAATCTCCACCGCAATCGTCCATTTCACGGCAAACAACTCTCGCAAACCCTCCTCGCGAGGTCTTTTTGGGGGCATCTCGGAGTTTCAAGCGCGCTTGCGCGCGTCGGTATGGCAAATTCTCAGCAGGATTGAATTCACTCGGAGCACGGAGCAAAGCAGTAAGAAAAAAATCATGTTGTCTTCCGCGACGATTCGTACTCGGATTGTTTCTTTCTCCAGCATTTGTCACGTCCATTCGTACTCGGATTGTTTCTTTCTCCAGCATCTGTCCGTCATCTTAAAACTCCACTCGATCGATGTGTCCGTATCGTCGCTCCCCGCGCTGTCACTCATCATCTTGTTATCCGGATCATTGTCCCATTTTGACTCCCAGTGTACAAGACAGAGCGAGTGGAATCTCGTCTTCACGGCCTCCAAGGCGGACTCCTTTGACCCGTAAATCACGTCCAGTTGCCCGGCGTCGTCCCTCTCAAGTCTTTCACTGACGTTCTCGCGTACCCATTCAGGGTCGTCGTCAGCCATGAAGCCCGGAGAGGTGTCCCACTTGTCAATGGAAATCTTAACCGACCATTTGACAGCAAACACCTGCGGGATCTTCTCCACCCTCGGTCGTTTCGGGGGCATCGTGGAGTGTCAAGCGCGCGACGGTATGGCGCGTTCTCATTTGTTGATCTATTACTCGGAGACAGTTTCACTCGGAGACGCTTTTTATCTGAATCATAGCTATGAGCGCGCTTCGTTTCGCCCCCCCCCCCGGGCAGGCATGCGCGCGTCGTTCCTGTCACTCGTTTCGCGGATACGACAACGCGGGTCGTGCCACGCGAGGAGTGGTGCCACGCGGGTGGAGGGATGACAGCCCTTTGGTGGTTGAGGTGGGGGCTGATACGACGAAACGAGGGAAGCGTTCTAAGAAAAAAAAAGACACAGGTCCCGAGCAGGTGACGGGCGTTGGTAAGGGCGACGCGTCCACCGCGACTTTGACGAAAATCGACCTCGGCAACGGCAAGTTCGTGGAGCTCTTCGTACCTGTGGATGTCGCGGACGTGCAAGGCGCGGTAACGCAAGCCACCCTGGATCAGTTCCGCGATGAGTTGTACGGCGCCGGGGATGTGGTCTGGCCCGCGAGCGTCGCTTTAGCCAGACTAATCGCGCACTGTCCTTCCTTGGTGAAAGGTAAGCGAGTGCTGGAGCTAGGCACGGGGTTGGGTTTGTGTGGCAACATAGCGCTGAAAGCAGGAGCGGTTGAGGTGGTGATGGCGGATGTAGATACGGATACCTTAGCGCTGGCGAAAAGAAGCGCGAGCGCGAATAATCCCGCGGATCCGACCATCGCGAGCACTTTGAAATTGGACTGGACGTCGGTACCGGATGAGTTTTGCGTCGATACCCAGCAAAAATTCGACGTCATAATAGCCGCGGACGTGCTGTACGACGAAACCTCCGCGCGCTGTGTCGCGGATGTGCTAAACAAAGCCCTGAAGTCAGGAGGCATGTGTTTAGTGAGCGACCCGCTTCAGCGACCGCATCGCGAAACTTTCGCGGACGCGTTACTGAAACTTGGATTGGAATGTGTGGACGCCGAGTTCCCGGGACACGACGGGATGCGGCTTTTGCAGGTGACCAGGGTGGAGATAGGTAAGGGAGGCTGACTGGGGACAAGAAGGTTTATGTACATGTGCAAGGTAATAAGAGTGTAAAAAGGTAGTATCAGTTGTACTGTGTCTCAATTCTCAATTCTCGTTCAATAATCAATCCACAAAATCATTCCTCCTCCTCATCCGCCAGTCCGCACCACTCCTCCACCGCGTACAGAAACTCCTGGAACGAAATCCGGTCGTGTTGACCGAAGTTCATCTCCCCGAACCGACAGGAGATTAGTTTTGAGGAAGCCCCGAGCTCGTGGCTGCCTCCCATTTTCTGATCCGCGAACGTCGCGAGCGCGTGATGCACATTCGCCTTTTGAATGAACCCACTCCCATCGGTGTCGAAAACCAGCCACGCTTCTAAAACTTTGTCCAAAGCCGCGTGCGTCAAGCGTCTTGTTTCCGTTTCTGTGGTACCATTACCCAATCCAAAACCATCATCAGGGGCACGTACATCAGTAGTACTATCATCAGCAGTAACGCAATCCCCCTTCACCGCGACGATCAAAAAAGCAAGCGTCAGCGCCATCGCGAACTCGCGAAAATCCACCAAACCGTCCCCGTTGACATCCGCGGTGGCGTACACCTCTTTCAGTAACTCCTGGTTCTGGCCTTTTGTCATTTGCAGCTCCAAGCACGCGCCGAGAAACTCGTGGTACTCGATCGTGCCGTTGGAATCCGCGTCCGCTCTGGCGAACACCACCCGAAGGGCTTCGAACGACTTCAGCATGCCGCCGAAGTTCAGCGCGACTTTGTGCAACGACTTCGCCGCGTGCACATCGGGGTGCGTGGCGATGTACGTTTTCAGCCTCGCCGCGAGCGCGAGATCAAGCGCGCTGACCGTGGGGTCCTCGGGGGGGGAGGATGCGCACGCACCCATACGAAAAGCCAGACGCGGAGGCCTCACCAGTGCGCCGCGCGAATGGCCAGGGACGCCGACGACACCCGAAACCTATCCCGAACGAAAATCTGTCGAAAATCTTTAGACAGCATCAGGGTTGCCTCACCCGTTCGCGTGCGCCTCATCACGTGCTCCCCAGTCCGCGACGCGCCTCACCACCGCGCGCGTGTTTCCCCGCTTCCCTGCTTACGCGGGTTTCGTGCGTCATCGGCGACTCGGGCGGCATGTTTTCTGTCGCGCCAGGAGGCGCGAGCGTTTGGTCGGTTCCCGGCGCGCGTCGTTTTTACACAGGATCGTCACTTGTTCCCCGAAACGCAACCCCCGTGCCGCCCCGGAGTCGGCACCCCGTCACTGAAATTCGCGCCGCGAAAGGCCGCAACGCGCGTCTTGCTGGGCGGGACCGGCAGGCGCAGACTCGGGAGGATGACAAGATGCTCGGTAACGCGGAAACCGCGGCGGTGGCGAGGCAGGAGAAGCGCGATCCTTCCCTTAAATACTCAAAACGAGGCAACGTTTCGAGCCAGCCGGGACAGGTTGGCAAAGCGGCGCTGAAGCGGATAAAAAACGCCACGCAAGCACAAGCGGAAGCGACCGTGGTGGATGAAGAGAAGCTTACCAAAAAAAGGACTTCGTATAAAAAAGCCCAAGGCCAGGGAATTCCCCAACAGGTAACGGACCGGATGTTGAAGCGCATAACGACGTTCAGCGGCATTCCTCTTCTGTTTGGGTTCAGGTACGTTTGTATTTCCCAAATCCTGGCACACTGTTTACTGCCCCTCTTTGAGTGCACTACGGCCGTAACATTTACCAGTACTGGCAACTGCTACATACATCTCAAGTGCACTGTTTTACCGAAGCTGGTGACTGTTTGTCCATACATCGCGATATACAGTACACCCATACTGAAGACTCAAGACTGACTCTTTTCTTTACAATCACAGCACCGGGCCGATTTTCTACGGCTTGAAAGTCTTTGCGCACGCCGACGTCGCGCCGTGGCAATTCTTCCTAGCGTCGACGGCTACGTTCGGCGCCGCGCTCGTGGGTATCACCTACGGCGTGCTCAGCGCGTCTTGGGAACCTTCCCGGGAAGGAACCTTCTGGGGACTGGAGGAGTTCAAAACGAACATCCCGATTCTTTCGTCCACCATCACGAACAAGGCGAACGGCCAAGACGGGAGCTCGATTCCCGATGACTGGGACGACGGGAAGGAGTGAACACGCGCTTGGGTTGCGTTGGGGTACGTAAACCTCGTGTTTACCTACCCTAATTGTGGTGAGAAGTGGCCGATGTTCGTAACAAAGAATGTCTCTCGCGCTACCTGCTATCCTCGTTCAATCGAGCGTTTTTTGTGTCGGCTTTTGGAGGCACTTTTTGTTTTCTTCTTCCCAAGGGAACTTCCCGTATCGCCCACCCGCCGAGGCGCTTCTTTTTTCAGCCCTCCCTTGCCTACCGTTCGCCCCTGGGACAACAAATCCTCCAGCCCCTTCCTACCCCCCCCCGCGTTGAACAAAAGCTCGGAGGTCGGTACGTCCTTCACGTCCGGCGGATGGTGTCCTTTTAAATGTTCCGATGTTAACCCGTAGAACCAATTTCGCTGCGTGTGCGAAAAACAGGAGAGGTGTTCGTCCCGGCACAACACGGAGAGCCACCCGTCCACCGCGGTGAAGGGAAACTGTTTCAGCAGCTCCGGTAACTTCTCCAAAAACCGACCGGACACGGCGTAAAAGCCCGCCCCCGCCACGCCCGACATTTTGTTTCGGTACACGAAATAGTCGTCCGCCCATTGTTTCTCGTTTCGCAGCGTCAGAAACGGTTTCTCCAAATCACGTGTCTCCACCCCGCGCTCGCCTTTGTCCAGAAACAGCACGTCCCACTTTTTCGGCCCTTTGTACAGGAAGCTCATCAAAAACGTATCGAAATCCTGGGGGGGGCCCATGTGGTTCGTAATGAGGTTGCTCCAGTCGCTCATGACCAGCGATTGTTTCCCCAGCGAGCGCGCTTCTAGCCAACCCGCTAAGTGCCCCAGGGCGGTGTCCGCGAAATCTTCGTTTCTGTCGAGTACCGCGGCTGGGATTAGATCGGAGATGGCGCGCTCGCCTTTTTTTAACCCGGAGTTCACCGCGCGCCCGCCTGATAAGTCCTGATTGAAATAAAAGAAATGTCAGTCTTGTATGGGCAATCAGTCGGAGGAATGTGGTTATTGGGAAATACTTGCCAACACATCACCAGCCGAGCTCGCGTCGTACGCCGCTTCCTCCTTTCGGGGCACCATTTTCAGGTACCCAATCGTCGTGCCTTCGATCAAGCCGTTGTCGCGTGCGATCACGGAGGTTAGTTCTTCGTACCCACCGCCTTCAGGCCACAACGTCACATCCGGTAAGTACAAAGGCGTCAACGCGTTGGCGCCGTTCCGGTGGTACGAATCCCAGTTCCGCTGCACTATTTGTAAAGCACCCTCCTCACCGTGTCGCACGAGCTGCCGGACCATGGGGAAACCGGGTGTCCCGGGGGAGAGTTGGGAGTGCGCGCGTTGTTTGTGCGTGGAGGACCACGACATGACTGTTTGCCTGTGTGGCCGTTCTCCGTGCGGGGCGGCGCCCAGCGTGGGAAGTGCAAGGGTGTTGCGGTTCGCAATCACCATCAGGGTCGCGGAAACAAGGGTGACGAGCGCCACCGCTAAGTTGGGGTAGTTTTTCGTCCCAGCCCTTCGCCGGTCGGCCTGACCAGGAGGCGCGCCCACCAGCGCGGCGCGCTCGGGGTCCATCACACCCGGACGCGGACGGGTTGTGCCGACAATGGTAGGTCATGATTTCCTTTTCTCGGAGGTGGTTACTGCGAGGAAACTGGGAGCGCCGCGAGCCAACAAGAAGCAGTTCGTTGATCCGAGAAAAAAACTCGACGCTGTAGGTGTGGAACAGTACCCGACGGCGCGCGACGGGTGAAGTTCAATATTATTAGACCCGACTACCATCAACCGCTCAGAAAATCACCTCACACCGGCGGCGGTTCGTTGTACTTGAACGGCAGCGTTTGCGCGCCGGTTGCCACGGCGGTTTCCCAGGACTGGTACGCCTCGACTGACACAGAGCACCCCGCGTTCGCAAAGGCGGTTCCGTTAGTATCCATCGTCGCCAATTTCAACTTCTCCCCGTCGCCGCCCACGATGAAATGCGTCCCCACGAACGCGGCGCCAGCTTTCACCGCCGCCTCATTGTCCTCCACCGCCGCGCACGGCTGTAGAAGAATCCCAACCGTCTCTTTGGGTTCGCCAAACGTCATCAGCCGCGACCCGGGCGGGGACTTTTTTGGAAAAGAAAAGTGTCAGTCTGATACGCGCAAACAGTGTTGAGATTTGGGAAAGGCCAAGACGTACCTTCGGCGCGTACCCGTTCAAATCAAGCGGCGCGCTCGCGGTCATGCCGAACTGGTTTTGTACAAGAAAAAGGTCAGTCGCGAGTCTTAACGCGTTGGGCGTGTACTGGACGATGTATGGACAACAGTCACCGTAATCGGTCTGAACCGTGACCAGCGTTAGAGATAAAACAGTGCGTTTGTGATGTATGTAGTAACAGCCGCGAGTACGCCGTAAGAGTTACCAGTAGTGCACTTCCTTTCAATGACTGGACGTCAAAGAAGGGCTTGAAACAGCGTGCCTGGATTTGGGAAACGCAAACGTACTTGTGTTTCGTAAAACTTGACGCTCTCGGCGACGTTGACCACGTTCAGCGCGACGAGCTCCACCGGATCGCGTCTTGACGCCACTCTTGCCCTCACGGCGTACCCCGACGGCGACCGTACGTCGAAGTAACCGAACCCGTAAACCAACTCCCCACCGGCTTCGTAAATTCGGGACACGCGCACGCCGTAGCGCACGCTGAGAGAGACGTAGGCGAGAGACGGTTGGGGTTGGCGTCCCGATTGGTTGGGCTGCGTGGGTTGGTCGGTGGCACCACCAACCCCAGCGGCTCCCTTTTTCACCAGCTCGATCGCCGCCTTCCCCCCGTCATCCGCGGTCAGGCTCTCCTGCCCGAACGCCAGGCACACGCCGGTCACTGAAATGAATAAAAGAAAGTGTCAGTGTTGTATGAGCAAACCGTCGGCGGGATTTGGGAAATACAACACGTACCTTCCTTCCCGGTCGCGTCAAGAATCGTCCGCGTCACCCGGCCCCCCATCGCGTTTTTCCAAAAGTATATTTCGTCATCGAAAAGCGCGTCCTCCACGGCGAACTTGAGCCGCTGTAAGTAGTTCGTCTCTCCTTTCTCCACTCGCGGCCGAAGCCGGTCCACGAAGGATGCGTTTAACTGTACCCGTTCCACTTGGTTTTCAAAGAAAGTCCGTTGGCCGACCAGCTCGTCGTTCTCGGGGTCCCGTTCAATGGCGCTCTCCGCATCCGCGAGCAGTCCCTGCAGTTGCTCCAGCACCTCACCCGCGGTGGCGGGACACGCTCTTGTTGCGGCGACCGCGGTGGCGATCCCGGCGAAACCGCCCGCCAGGGAAAAGCGACGGCTGGTTTTCGTTGACGTGAATTTCGGTGGCGTTCTGGACACCGCCGATGGCGTCCCTGTGTGTTCGTTCGAGTTTGATGAACCCACCCGTCCATCGGCGTCGGCGGAGTCGGCGGAAACGCGCCCGTTCATCATGCGCACCGAGTGTCCTTTCCCCGGCACCGAACGCGCTCTTTGTCTACGCGGCGCCGTGGCGCACGCGGGGGACACACGCACATTCGTGGAGGCGTGCATGTTTCGTGTGTCAACTCACAACCCCTGACGCGCTCCTGGAGGTGTGTCCAGCGCTGGGGCGCGGAACGGGATAAGTCGCAGAAACGCTGTTGCCACGTCACAAAAACAACCACCGATTTGGCATTGCGCATGGCGTTCCGGTCGGTGCTTCATCACACCGCGAGCCGCGTACCAAAACCCACCGCACGTTTCGCGATGCCCGCGTCGTCACGGGCTACGAAGGCCAAGACCCCGGCGGTCGCCAAGACCGCGGCCACGAAACCGGTCGCGGCGAAGAAATCGCCCGCCGCTGCTGCTGCCGGAGGATCTGGCTCGCCGTGGGAAAGCGCCGAGATGTCCACCGTTCCCCCGAACGCGGTGTACATCGAGGCGTGCAAGTCCTGACAAGCGTTCAAGAAACGCGCTGAGTCTATCAGCGCGTACGTGTTGAAACACGCACCGAAAGGCGTTAAGGTGAGTGTGAACCTGGCGAAACCGCGTAAGGGCGCGTTTGTGGTGAAGACATCAACAAAAACCGTGCTCGAGCTTCTCGCCTTGCCGCGACCGTTCCCGAAACTCAAAGCCCTTGATATGGACACAGTGGGCGCGGACGTGGTGAAGGCGCTTTGAGAGTTTCCAGCGCGCGTTCAAGAAGACCAATAATTCAAAGAAAATAAACACACCCAACCAGACACGCGACGGCGGTGCGTGACGGCAGCGAGGCCAAACGCGGAGACGAACGTCCCGCGCCTTCGCCACTTGACAGAAAACCGACGCGCGTATTTTTACGATGTAAAGTAAAAGCGCGCGGCGGATGACGTCGCGAGTCTGGTTCGGTGGGTATTTTTTAACAACCTCGGGAAGTAATTCAGCCGTACATGTGCCGGTACATGAGCACCTGAGCCCAGTGCGATGAACGTGATGAATGTGATGAACGTGATGAGAGCGCCGTGCTTTCAAATCCGCGCTAAACTACGTCGACGCCGCGCTTTTAAAAATAAATCTCAAATCTAAAATTACAATCACACGCAGACGGTTTTCCACTTTTCCGCGTCGCCCGCCCCGCACGCTTTGACCAGCGATTCCCAGATTTCGACTCGCGTTGAGTTCCGTACCGAGACGTCGCCAACGGTTGTCGCGAAGAGAACCACGGTTTTGGCGGTTTGGGCCACAAGTTGCCAATTGTGTCGGCGTGACGCGGTGTCCGGGGCGTTTCCGTCGTTTGAAAAATCGGTTTCGTTTGCTTCGTGGTTTTTTTTTGCCCGTTCCGAAACCGCCGCCGCCGCGCTTTCTACGACATCCAGAAAAACTTGCAAGTCGCCACTCAAACGATGCGCGCCCCCGTTCGTCCGCTTAACCCCCCCAGGGCCTTCAAGTAGAACTCTAGTTAGCAATTTCTTAACCAAACAAACCCCGAGTCCGTCGATTAAACACGCCGCGCTGTTTCGCGACAGACGCGAAACGCGCTTGAACAACGGCCCCACGATTTCGTCGCGAATCGCAATCGTGGGCGGCGAGGCGTTTTCGGTAACGCCTAAACTCTCTTTCCTCCACCCCGCCCCGGACCGCTGTTTCTTGTTGTTCCAATTCCCAGGAGGTACCCCAGACGAGGCGTACACGTCGGAAACGGCGGTGCCGACCACGGCGACGATCCCGTCGGTTACCGCGGTGCGCGACTTTTGGAAGAGCGAAATCGCCTGGCGAATCGAAGAAATAGCATTACTCTTCTCCTCATCGGTCGTACCGGTCGTCATACCTTCAAACACCTCTTCCAGCTCAAGCATCGCCCCCAGCACGAAATCGCAGTCCCCAACCAGCCGCACCAGGTCTGCTAAAGTTCGCGATTTAGGGTACAACAAGATTTGGTGCGCGGTCCAGTTCGCGGCGCAAAACGCGGTTCGGGTGAAAAAATCACCCGACGTAACACACATGAAACCGTCGGCGTGGTTTTGTTTAGGGTTTGCAAACCCTGAACACGGCGTCGGTGCTTCCGTGTCATCCGTGTCATTCATAATACGGATGCCTTCGCGTGCGTTTTTTTCAATGACGCGACAGGCGCGCCGGAACCGTTTCGCCCAGGCGGACGGAAAAAACGCGTCGACGGAAATTTGATCGTCGTCTCCGTTCGTATCGGCGTCTATTTCCTTCCCGCCATCACCTCGTTTCCTCAAATCCCCACGGAACGGGTTCTTCCCTCGGAACTCGATGACCATCCCGCAGTGCGCCTTGCTCCACCGCCCGGAGGCTCGCGCGAGCCAAGGTGTGATTTTTTGTGTCAGCGAGCTCGAGCTCGTTTTGTGTTTCGTCGGGATCGAGTTGTTTTTGTCCTTTTCCAGACAGAGTTGTGTCTTTCCGGCGTTTCTTTCAATCTCCGAGATTTCCGAGACATCCCTGGTCCCCGCCGCCGCGCGTAACGCGCGCACCGCCGCGTGAAGCGCATCCTGCGCGGTCGACGGTGATGTGCGTGTATCGCCCGCATCGCCCATCCACCGCGAATTCCCCCGTCCTTCCGAAACGTCATCTCTCCACAAACGTCGCAGCGCGAGTTCCAAACGGTGTGCGGTTTCCGCCGCGTCACGCAACGCGTGTTCGTTCGTGGCGCTCGCGGCCGCCGCCCTGGAAGCCGCCATGACACCTTCCCACGCTAACTCCGCAGTCTCTAACGATGCTAAGTGGTTTGAAACCCCAACGAGCTCGCGCGCGCGTGCCAGGCACGGTTCTTCCCTTGCCAACGCGGTTGTCTCGTCGTTCTCGTCGTCGCCAAAATCCCCGACCAAGGCGAGCCTGGCCAGCGACGACAGATGGTCCACCGCCCTCACGCGTTTCTCGAGCTCGCCGATCTCGCAACACAAGGAAGTTCGCTGCGGTACGACAAAATCACCCTGTCCCTGGAACGCCACCAAAACTGCCTTTTCAGGGATGGCCATCACGCCATTCGCGCGCGCGGCCGTGTGCCTCGGAGACATCGGAAGCTCGGACCAGACGAAAACAACGGTCTGGTGCCGACCGCGCGGAGAAAGGATTTCGGGCGTCCCCGATTTTTGAAAGCAGAAAACACGAATGCCAATTCTGGGACGGGCCGCTCCACACACCCGACGTCACGTCTTGGGACGCGTGCGTCCTTTGGTGGGTCGTGGTACAGCGGGCAGGCGAGTCACGTGGCCCTGGAAGAAGAGTCGTGCCGGCATGAAATCCAGCTCTTCCATGTACGGCGCGGACCCGCTGTGGTCGGATTCGGAGGATGGGGATTGCGAGGGTTCAATTGATAGTGTCAATTGGAAATCTCGGGCGGATTCACGGTCCCACACCCAAGACTCACTCGCCACTGGCTTCAAAAACCCAGACGACACCCTCTCCACGGACTCATTCGACGACGATTCCGAGGATGACGCCATGTTCGTCGCCCTGGTCAGCGCGATCGTGTCGTCACCTGCCTTGGCGGGATTGGAAGGGAACACTTTCGTGGAGTTAAGCGCAAACCACCCGGTCGAGATGGATCCTGACGAATCTTCGCACGAGTTCCGGGAACGGAAAGAGGATGGTACGGGACACGAATCACCTGTGTCTTGCTCAGACGACTCCACGTGGTCATCCGACTCGGAGTACTCATCCGATTCGGAGAGTCCGGTTCGTGTTCCGAAAAGCAAAAGAAGCGCTACCCCGTCTACCCGGGTGTACGCCGCCGCCGCGACGGCGCCGACCCGCGAAAAAGCGCGCTCGCGAGCCTTCGTCCCACCCGCGGTCCCCGACTTGTCCGCCACGCGCCCATCACCTGGGGGAGGCCGGTGGGGCCCGCCTCCGAGGCGCAAGCCGTCGGTATCGCCGGTGAACGCGCCTGCGATGCCCCCCAACGTACCGTTCACGGTGCGAGCCGCCGTGGCGAGGGCGGTGGCGAAGTCGCTCGAGACGAAGGCGGCGCGGGCGGAGATGGCGCTGTGGCGCGACGAGAGCGACTCGAAAGCCGTGATCGCGTGTGTTGACGATTTGGAAAGGAAAGCGGAGCTCGCGCGTGGTCAAGCCATCGCGTGGGAACTGTCCGCCGCGCTTGAGCGAGCGCAGAACAGCGGCGCGTTTGAGGAATCGCCGGAGTCGGAAATCGCAAACTCGCGCGTTCGCCGGTCGCCCAAGTTCGGGTTCGGCAAGGCGAAGCGAGTGACGCTTTTTGGCGAGCTCGAGAGGGACGACGTTGGTGCGGCGGTGTCACAAATACCTGTTACGAAACCTCGCACACAACTTAAACTGGCTGCCAAGCAATCGGGCGGGTGGAGAAAACCCGCAACGAAGCGAACGGCGCGCGCCGAAAACAACCGCAAAGCCGGCTCCGGCGCCGAAACGTCCGAAGCCGCCGAAAACTGGTGGGACCAGCCGTTCGGGTCCGTTTTCAACACGAAACCTTTACGGTGGACGGATGGCAAGAAAACGCAAAGCGCCACAGGTGTTTCACGGACGAGAGGCACGGATACACAAACTCCCAGTGATAAAACTACTCCGCAGGCTTTGCGCAAAAGCGTAGACGCCATGCGGTGGAAATCGAGCGGGTCGCGCGGTGTTGCGAAGTGGCACCTCCCGGCGGCGAAACAAAAACAGATACGTAAACCCACCCATCGCGACGACGTCGACGCGATGTCCGACGATTCCGCGGAGTGGTGGGATTCGGGGCGGGCTGGGTCGTCCCGGTTGAAAGCGCTGCGCCGGATTCGGCGACGCAAGTATTTGAGATCCACAAACGCTTCCTCAAAGGACCCGACCGCGCCGCGCGTCGCGGGCTCGGCGTGGAGCTCGCCTGCGAAGAGTACCTCTCGAAAAGATTCGGGTTCCGAAACGAAACAGTCCACCGAAACTGTCACGCCCGCGATTCCCTCCGATGCGGTTACCAGGCGACGCGTCCCGTCCGTCGCGTTCCGGCCGCTGAGGTCGTGTGTTACGCAAAGACGAAAAACGCAAAGCAAATCGTCTGCAACGTTCTTCACCAAAGCGTCGCGCTCGAGGTTGGCGTCGACGGCGGCGCGCTTGCTCGAAACGTTCACCAAATTTGGTTTGCCCAATTTCCAAATCGACGATAACGACGCGAGCACTCCCGGTCCCGGTGCGTACGACGTGGACGTGTCCGCCACGAGGCCTTCCGTGCGCGGGCCGATTTTCGTCGAGTCGGTTGGTGTTGCGATTCGCGTTTCGACGAAGCAAGACAAGGTACACACCTCCGACGAGTCTTTCCTTGATTTGTCCTCCGAGAAACACAAAGTTGCGTCCGGAGTGAAGAACACGTTTCCGTTCGTCGACTTCGCGAGGTGCCAACCCAGGGTAACGTACCTCGCGGAGTTGGTGGATAAAGCGGCTGAACTCGAGTGGAACCCGACGTCTGGTGAACTGTTAACCCGACACGTCGCGAAACGAAAAGGTACGTGTTGTATTTCCCAAATCCCGCCTCCCTGTTTTGACGATTGTCCTGAGTAATTACTCATACACGTTACGAAATACTGACACTTTTCTGGCAAAACGTAAAAAGTCGCGCGGTACGAATTCGGCGACGACGATTTCGTAGATGCGTTGACTTTGAAAATCGCGAGGGGCGAAATCGTGGCGCCTAATGAAGCGAGCCGGTCACTCGCCGAGCCACGAGTGAAAGGTGGGTCGTGGAGCACCGGTTTGAAAGATTTATCTGAACAGCGGCAGGGTGAAGATGATTCACTTGAAAAAATCCACGCTGATTACGAGTACACGACGTTTGACCCGCGCAAAAATAAAGTGGTCACCCACTCCTTCGGGGTCGCTCCTGACAAGAACTTGATTCGGGAAAAGGAAACCGACGAGGCCATCGCGAGGGGCCCATCTTTGACACACGGCGCACCTGATACGCTCGCGCAAGGCCGAGCCGCGGGCGGCGGCGTTTTGCCGCTGCGGTACTATCTTTCAAGAGACGAGGATTACGCCGGCGCGGTCGCGAAACGCGAGGCGCGGGAAAGAGCGCAGACAACCGAAACGTTCGAAAACAACACGTTCGGCGTCGGGGGCGCGCCCGTGGTGGCTTCTCTCAAAGTCGCAGAAGCCATTGATGCGCTCCGTCGGGCCACCCCCGGGACGGTGTTCGGGCTCGCCGCCGAGAGGTGGGCGGCTAGGGACGGGAAGGAGAGGGACGCGAAAGCGGAAAGACAACGAAGAATCGCCAAAAACGAACAGCCGTACCTCGCCGGCCGCGCCGCGCGCTTGCTCGACGATTTCGACGACGAAACCCCCGTGGAACACACGGCGAGGCTTTCAAAACTCAAGGAAGCCTCTTTGAACTTGACCGGCGGCGCCGCTTGGCTCGGTCAGGAGGCCTTGAAGCTGGTGACCGACGCGACGCGGCCGAGCGCGCCGGGGTGGACGATGCTACCGTTGGAGGTGACGACCGCCCGAATCGCGGCTGGAAGAAACGTAAAACCCGGCGACAGACCTGGGCTGGATGTCAAGATCAACCTGGTCCGGACGAAAGGGTTTTTGGAAGGAAACGGGGCGGCGCGTTTCGGGAAGGGTGCGGGACGAGGGGGCAACCTTCCCGGCGCTTCAAAATCGGAGACGAACCCGAGAGTGGGTCCCGCTTCCTACCAAACCATGAAAAGCGAAAGCTCTTCTGTGAAACAAAAAGGCCCTTCCGCGGTGTTCGGCACCGCGAAACGGTTGTCGTTCGGTTCCGACGAAAAAGACAAGGAAGACGCGGCGCGTTCGTCGTCCGTGAAAAAACGCAGTGACGAGCTCGTGCGGCTCTCCCTGGACCGCGCCACGCGACGAAACAAAGGCTTTACGGTCGATATGCGCCGCGAGTTCAACCCGAGGGTCGATACCGCTGTTTTAAAAGCGCAGACCGATTTGAGGAAAGCGAAAGCGCTTGTTAAGCTAGATAAGATGCAAGGGTCTCACGCGAAGCCTTTCACCAAAGTCGCTGACCCCTACGCCGCGCTCGACGCGCACACGCCAAACGCCGACTTCGCGAGCCTCACCTGGCGCGTCCGCGAGAACTCCGCTGGCACGGTAACGCTCGCGCTTCTGGAGGCGGAAATCGGACCCGGGCGGTACGACGCGACTGACGATGGCTTGGCGGGAAAGAAACGAACTCCGGTGGTGGATTTCACACGCGCGACGGAACGTTTCCCGGAGATGAAAGAGGAAAAGGTGGGTGTGGAAACGGAAACGGCGCGTTCGTTATACGCGCGATCGGCGGACATCCGCGCCGCGTCATTCGCGACAAGGCCGCGCGCAGCGGTGGGCGGCACGATGGCGACCGCCAAACGCCCTGTCGGGGCTCCCAGTGTCATCAAGGAAAGCGACGAACTCGACTTACCCGACGTTGTGCCTCACTCGCAAGTCGTGAACCTCGCGGACGCGCTTCGGTACCTGCGAAGCGCGCGACACGAATCCGCGCTTGACTTTGGGAAACAAGAAGGTCGTGACGGAAAAGAAGACACCGTGGAAGATTTGCGTTTGTTCGGAGACGTCAGCGCGAGACAATACGCGGCCGCAGCCGGCGCGAAAGGCACGGACAGGTTTTCCGGTACCAAGCCGAGCTTCGGGGCGCCGCCGAAGGATTTTGGGGATGTTGATGATTCGTATTTGGAAGGTGACGTTTTGTACCTGACTCCCGAAAACGCCGATGACGCGACGCGGAAAAGAGTTTATCAACAGTTTGAGTTTGCTAAAACTTCCGGACGAGAACTGGCCGGCGGCCCGGTTCCTGTTGCTGACCCCGAGCTCACCCGGGACATCGACTTCGTTTCGGAACGGGTGTTACAGAAGCGGTTCCCGAGGCTGGACAAAGGCAGCAACGCGGTTGACATCGGTGCGGCGAGGGTGGCGAGGGGTGGTTTGGCGAACGACCAGGACGGCGACGGCGTTTATCACGACTCACGGGGTGATGCGTTTGTCTCGATTTCCGGCAGACGACGCGCTCCGGTTGCCGAGTTTTCCATGACGCACCGCGATTCGATTGGTGGCCACGGTTCAACGGGAGTCGGTGGTGATTCCTTGGTGTTGCGCCCTGAAATCGGCGTCGACTACTCCAAGCCGCGCAAACACGCGTCCTCCGCTTCCTTCGCCAAGGCGCCGGCCCGGCGAGACGAAGGAGAACGAGCCTTACCTTACGGCAACGGCTTACTTCTGGAGCCGGTGTACCCCGCCACGGGAGGCGCTGATTCCGCGTCTCGACAAAAAGCGCACGATTTCGGCCGAGCCGCTGGGCGGGCCAATGGTTCGAATTTGAATTCCGCGAGGTGGAGTCAAGCCACTGTAATCCAAGCGTTGAGGGCTGAACTTCCAATCTCCGAAAATACTTTAGATCGAACCGCGTTTGCGAAGGATGGGTACGCCGTCGCGGCGGCGCGGCAAATGGAACGGCGCGCGCGCTTGGAAGCGCGAATGGCGCGACGGGGTTTGGGGGAAGACGCGCCGAGTTTGGAAAGAAGAGATGGGCCTATAAGGTAGTGGGCCCTAAGGTAGTAGCTGTTATTTAGACTTGTTATTGCCCGACTGTTCATGGTTTCGCATTTATTTAACTCCTTCCTCTTTTCGCAATCACCCCCCTAACACCGCCGCTCGCCCAGCGGGCACTCGCCGTTCCCCATCGCCTCCGGCGGCGGCGGTAACATCTCCCTGCTGTCCATCACCTGCACCAAGGCCAGGTACCCGACCGCCAGGACCACGCTCACGACACCTTATGGGTGGGAATAAATGAAACGGGCCGCGGGCAGGTCAGTTCATCGCGAGTGAAACCAATCTATCGTCGCCCAAGGACCCAAGGACGCCACGTGGCTGGGGAATGACGACCGGGACGGGATTGATGTGACCGGGATTGTCCGCACGTACCTGTGACGATAGCCGTGATTTGCGACCCTCTCACTTCTTCGTCGTCGCTTAGTTCGGGAAAGGAAAGCTGCTCGGGGGCGGCGGGTTCTTTGGGATGCGGGTCGTCCTCCGACGCGCGCAGCGCGGTGGCGTTTCTGCCACGCAGATCAGGGGAGACGCGCACGCGCGCGCCCGACACACGGGCCGTCACACGCGTGGACGAGGTGCGCGCTTTAGCACCGCCCCGCGGTGCGGCGCGCGCGCCGACAACGACGAAAGCGGTGGGGGAGATGGCGAAAGACATCGTGCGGGTGCGGTGGGGTGCTCGCACGTTGTGTCCCGTGAAACCTTGGCCACGTGTCACTTAATTTTCGGAAACGAAAAGACCTTTCTCGATCCTTCCGGTCGGTGGCACACGCACTGCCCCGCGCGCTCGCGGCACACACACTCGGGTGTTGTCTCGCCTTTTTCGGTGTATTATACGCCGCCTGGCACGTCGTGCGCTCGTTTTCTGGCACGGACGACACCGACCCCAGTCTCGCGACGAACGGAACCCCGAGGGGCCAAATTCTTCGTTTCGAAACTCGTCCGACCACTCCATCCCATCATCCGATCGGACCAAACAACCTTCCCTCATGGCGTCCCCCCCGAAAGACCGGAACTGGGGGTCTCTTTTGAAATGGAGCCTGGCGCAGAGCGACAACGGCAACGTGGCTGGTGTTGGACAGTCCGAGAACGACCCTAACCCCAACGAAGCTGGCCGACCGCCGTTGAGGCAACTCAGCGAAGAGGACCGGAAGTTTCTGATCCAAGCCATGCAAAACGGGATGGTGGACGAGATCAAGCGCATGAAGGACATTACGTCCGCGTTGTCCGTGACCCCGGACTGCGTGCTGCCCACGCAAGAGGACATCGACGCGCGTGTCGAGCTAATTCACGAGTTGAACGACCGGGTGTGTTCCATTGATAACGGCGGCGATTTACACACCATCGGCGGTTTGGTGCCCATCGTCAAAACGCTCTCATCGCCGCACGCGCAATTAAGAGCCGCCGCGGCGGAGGTCATATCCACCACGGTTCAGAACCACGAAAAAGCGCAGCTCGCGGCGCTGGAGTGTGCGTGTGTTGCTCCGCTGCTTCAACTGGTGTTGGGGGTGGGGGGAAACGCGCCGCCGTTGGAACGAGAAGGAAAGGTTGAGGAAGAGCACGAAGCGAACGACGCCGCGGTCGCCACGGAGCTTTGCCGGGTAAAAGCCCTGCTCGCGTTGTCATCCCTGACAAGGGGCTGCCCTTTGGCCGTGTCTACGTTCATCAGTAAGGGGGGTATGAGGGCGTTGCGGGACGTGATCGAAAACGACAGCGTGAGTAGTGTTGGCGCCGACACGGTACGAAGCGAAAGCGAAACCGCGTTGCTCCAAATGGCAAAGAAAACAAAAACCAAAACGATGCACTTAGCGCGGCACCTGTGCGTGATGAGCGACGAGGTTATGTGTTGTGTGGTGGATGCTGATTTGTTGTTGTCGGTGTCTACATGCATTGAACAAGGGATTCCCAGTTTCGGCAAGCTCGCGGGTGACTGGAGTGACGCGACGCGAGTTGAGGAGAAAAAGATGATGCCGACCGGCGCGATTTTGTCCTCGCAACTTAGGGAAGCGGGGGTGCGTTTTCTGCTGTGCGTCGCCCAGTGTGTGGATTTCGAAAAAACCCCGAAAGCGCTTGACGATTTGCGATCGGAAAAGTGCGTAGGCGCGATCAACACCCTGGGAAGGTGGTACCTAACCTTCGACGGGGACGAGAAGGAAACGCACAAAGACGAAATGACCGTGTGCGCGGAGCTGGGGAAGATGTTCGGGTAGTCGCGATTGAAAATTTAATCTGACTGCAGTTGTGTGAACTTTTTCTTTTTTTCTCGAAACCACGAAACGTGACGTCACTTACAAGTACGTCATCATTCCTCCATTTCCTGGGGCGTCGGTGACACGTCCGTGGCGGTGGTTACACGATCGCTTCCGCCGCCGCGTGGGGGCGGGTTGTCGCGTTCGCGGCGAGTCGCGTTCCGCGCGGCGGAGGCGGTGGTTTTGGAATGCCGAGGCGAGTGCAAACCTCGGTGGCAACGCCGGTTCCGAATAATTTGTCTCGGAAACGAAATGCGGTGACCGCGGTGCCACGAGGGTCACCTTTGCCAAACGACACGGCACCCACCGACCATGCCGCTTCGCCTTTACTTGATTTAGGCCCTCTTGAAGAAGGCGTGCTTGTGTGTCGCCCTTCCAGTCGTAACAAATCGCCCTACGTCGGCGACGTGCGGTTAACTTCCGGGCCGAACGCGGGAACGGTCTGCGTCACGCACCTGCCAAATCTCGACGCCGGCGGTAAGTGCCGTCCCGGAGTGAAACTGCTTTGCCGCCGGCAACCCGGGGTAACAGCGAACACGATCGGGAAGTTCGGCACACCAAAGTGCGAGCTGGTGTGCCAGCTTTTGCGGTGCGAGGAGGTTGAAAACGCGAGCGCGACAGAACGCGGCGGCGTTTGGGTCAGCGCGCACCCGCGCTTGGGCGAGCAACTCACGCAGGCGTTGATACTCCGCGGTGCGTTTGACGACCGGTTACACGCGCCGGTAGGGTTAACTCCAATCAAGGGGTGCAACACTAAAGGTAACCCACACGCACCACCGGCGTCGCCAATCTCGTCGCAAGTCACGCGCAAACGAAACGCGAGCGAATCCGTCAGCGGATCGTACCGCCCCGACTTTTCCGTGGCGCACCCCGACGGGTCGGTCACGATCGTGGAGTGCAAACAGGTCGTGGATACGGACTACGACCCGGCCACGGTTGTTGTGGCAGCGGAGAAACAGCCTGGCTTTCCGGTGTACGCCAGGGGAGGCACGGCTGGGGTTGGAGTGGGTTTCAAAACGGGTCCAGGCGACGACCCGCTGGGTCACGAAAACAGAAAGTACGCGCGGTGCGGCGTTTTCCCGTGGGGCAAGCGCGGGCAGAAAGGTCCGGACGGCGAACCGGTGGTGAGCGCGCGGGCGATTGACCACTTGAAGGAACTCACGGTGTTGGCGGAAGGAGTGACTAAACAAGAAGGAGTGACTAAACAAAACGGCCAAAAGACGAACACCCGCGCCGCCGTGGTGTTGATGGCGGGACGACACGACGTGTTTGGCGTAGCGGCGAACGGCGCGGCGTGTCCTTCCTTTGCGTTTTATTTAAAAACCGCGCAGGAGAAAGGCGTGTTCGTGCTCGGGCACAAAGTGCGCTGGGGCGAGGGAACCGACGTAGGCAAGGCGTTCGACGCCGGTCCAGTGGCCATAGTCAGTGCGTTACAACACGGCGACGAGGTGTTGGTGCCAAAGGAAAAGAGACCGACGGCGAAGAAGAGTAAGGTTGGCGAGGTTGAGGAAACGGCGCCGGCGAAGAAGGCTCCGAAGAAAACTCCAAAGCCGGAGGTGAAAGTAAAAGCACCGGTAAAGGAAGACGCGCTTCCCGTGAAACGACAACGGAGGGACGGTGGTGAGATAAAATAGACAGACAGAGTATGCGTTGTAGCACTGCCGATCGTCACTACAGCTACTGGTAAGATAAAATAGACAGTCTAGTCTGGAAAGTTGCATGCTACACAGGGTAAGAACATACGTGTACTCTTATTTACCCTATTCCAACCCCACCGATCGTCGCGTCACAGCGGCAAGTAACTTTTCGGTTTCACCAACCCGACCGCCCGCCCGCACGCGAACACCAGCGGCTTCGCGATGTGCGCGCCCATCACCAGCACCGTTCGCACTCCTTGCGCGCCGTACGGGAAGTGCGATACTTGGTAGTACACCAACGCCGCGGCTTGAGCGCATGAGGAAACGATGGTCAGCACGTAGCTGTGCAACACGAGCGCGGCGTACAGCGTCGCAACCAGCGACCCGAAGTATGAAAGCGAAAGCACGATTCGCTCACTCGCTAGCATGTGTGTCAGCTGCGCCTGCGCGCCCCTAAGTGCCCCCACCGCGCACACCGACGTCGCGCTGCCCACCGAAAAACAAATCGCGAACTTGGCGGGCGCCAGCGCCATCACGGGCAGGCCGACAAAGAACGCCAGGCTGAGATAAATAAAAGAAAGTGTCAGTCTCGTATGGGCAAACAGTGTTGGGATTTGGTAAATGGTAAATACTTACCTATACATCACGGACGACGCCGCGCATAGGGCGAAAAACGTCAGCACGCGGTCCGGGGACAGGCTTTTCACTGCTCCGCCAATTTCCCGCGCGCTGGACGCCGCGTACGCCCCAGCCTGCCCCGACGCGCTCGCGACGTACGCGCCCGCGTCCCCCGCGTCTCTCGAAAGTTCCTTGCCGAAATTCATCAGCTCGCTCGAAGTACTGCTGGCCATGGAACCGAGGTTAACCCGCATACCGGAAAGGTCCAGATCGTGAGTCGCGCTTCGGAAGGAATCGGAGATGCTCGACCCCGCGGACTTGGCGAAACTCGCGAGGCCGTCCATGGAGGACGGCAAATCAGAAGCCGCCTGCGTGGAGAAGGTCTTCCAGTCTGTTTGGGGAGCAGGGGTGGGGGGATTTGAGAACGGGGGGTTCCGGGTTAGCGCCCGGGCGTGGTGTCTTACGTTCGAAACACGTCGTAGCGTTACTGTCCGTAAATGTCGATGTCCGGGAGGGTCCGCGGTCGCGGCCGCGGCGCGGTCAAGCGCCGGGGCGTCGCCGTGTTTGACGTCGCGGCCGCGGATTGCGAAGAGAAAGAAGGAACGCTGCGATCGTTTTCGAACGCCCCCCCACCGCGCGTGACACGAAAACCAGACGCACCGGAAAGAAAGTTGCTTCCCCCCGAACCGGACGCGCTCATCCCCGGCGCGCCCACCACCCGTTACGCGTACGTTGGGGGCTCGGGCGGGAGTGAGAAGGAAGGGGGAATGTGCTTCTCAGTGCCTTTTTGCAACTTTTGGCAAAATTTCTTGTGAAACATCAACCAGTCCTCGGGGCAGGCACACGAATAGTGTTCCTGGAGATGACCAGTTAAATCGTCATTTCCTGGAAATCAACCCCATCCTTTACCCATGTTTTTGCTACCCTCAATTTTTCATTCGTCGCCTCTCCGGAGCGCAGCCGCATCCGTTTGAGCCGCGGACGCTTGGGATCCTAGCATATGAGTGTAGCGTCCATCCCTGTGTTTTTGGGCGCTGCTGGCCATGCGGAAAGCCGCTTGCATGTCGTCGAACGGCACCCACCCCTCGAAACCGAAAGCGAAAAGGCTGAAAAGGCTCAAC
>Ga0115007_10000342_pt1 | contig 30943 bp, 32 predicted proteins | sample ArcOceMetagenome_2_FD_87166 | JGI IMG/M metagenome (GOLD analysis project Ga0115007, IMG submission 87166) | Marine eukaryotic phytoplankton communities from Arctic Ocean - Arctic Ocean ARC135M Metagenome | ecosystem: Environmental > Aquatic > Marine > Oceanic | place: Arctic Ocean | collected...
AAAATGCAAAAAAATAAAAATTAAAAAAATAAATTATCAAAAACATATTGATTATTATTGGGATTCAAAAGCAATTAAAATAAGACCCATCTTAGAATATGGTTTGAAGAAATTATGCTCCACACATTAAACAGTCTTCTTCTTCATCTACTTGATTTTTTTTATCTGGTTCAATAGTAAACTGTTGTGGTGCAGCTTTTGCTTTTGTTCTTAAATAATATTCACCTGTTTTTATTCCCTTTGACCATCCAAAGAAGTGCATCTTAGTTAGTTTATTATAACTGGGATTTTCCATCCACAAGTTCAAACTTTGAGATTGACATATATATGCTCCTCTATCAGCAGACATTTCGATAACATGTTTATTGGAATTTCCCAAACAATTTTAAATCTATCTCTCAATACCTTTGGAATATTTTTCATATGTTGAATGGATCCTCTATTTTTAATAATACTATTCTTAGTTTCATCGTTCCAAAGTTCTAAAATAAGAAGTTCATTTAACAAATATTTATTAATAATAACAAATTCACCAGCCAAGGTTCTTCTCACATAAATATTGCTAGTAAAAGGTTCAAAACATTCATTATTCCCCAGAATTTGAGATGTAGATGCTGTCGGCATAGGAGCCAATAAAAGTGAATTACGAATACCATATGTTTTAATATTTTCCTTTAAAGTACTCCAATCATATCTGTCACTGGGTGTAACATCCCACATATCAAATTGTAAAATACCTACGTGAGCGGGTGATCCAATAAAAGAACTATAAGAACCCAAATGTGTGTCTCTGTTAATTTCGTCAGGAATAGGTTTATATATTTCCAATAATCTTTTAATTTTTGAATATTCATTAGTCATATCATCTTGATAATTAATTTTATAAGATGTACAATAGTCATCACTATTTTCAAAAGACCATTCCTTTTTATTATAACTATTTCTAATCGTATTCATAGATTCTATTCTACTTTTGGAAATTTCACAACTTTTTTCCAAGGCTGCATGATATATAGTTTCAAATATTTTTACATTAATTTCTTTGGCTTTATCAGAATGAAATGGTAAATTCATCAATGCAAATGCATCGGCTAATCCTTGAATTCCAATACCAACCGGACGATGTTTAAAGTTAGAACGTTGTGTTTTTTCAGTTGGATAAAAATTAATATCTATAACCTTATTTAAATTATTTGTAACAATTTTTGTGACTTCGTGGAGTTTTTCATAATCAAATTCCGGTCTTAATAAATCTTCCAATGTAGAGTAGTCACCAATATAATTACCGTCTAATTCAATTTGAGGTACTGTTTTAATTTCGGTTTCTTCCGAATCAAATATTTGTTTTTTATATTTTTCAAATTCTTCTTTATGATTTTCTACATCCAATTCTTGATAATTTATATTATTATCATCTAACAATCGTTTCGCCATTTTACAATAACCACAATCATTTTTTGTCCATACTTTTGCAGATTGATATGAATGTTGTAAAGGATTTATAAAATTTGATAATCCAATGCTAGCCAAGTTACATACGGCTGTATCTTTGTCATCACTATATTCCATTATTTCACAACAAAGATTGCTAGACTTAATGGTACCTAGATTTTTCTGATTAGATTTTTTATTAGCAGCATCTTTGTATAACATATAGGGAGTTCCGGTTTCGATCTGTGAATCTAAAATCTTCAACCATATATCTCTAGCTTTAACGGTTTTATTACCTTTACCTTCACTTTCATATTTTTCATACAACGTTTCAAATTCATCACCATAAACATCGGATAATCCTGGACATTTATCTGGACACATTAAAGTCCATTCGGAATTAGATTTAACTCTTTTCATAAATAAATCTGGAATCCATAATGCATAAAACAAATCACGCGCTCTTTGCTCTTCATCACCATGATTTTTCTTCATATCTAAGAAGGATTCAATATCGCCATGCCAGGGTTCTAGATAAATAGCAAAGGAACCTTTGCGTTTTCCACCTCCTTGATCACAATATCGTGCGGTGTTATTAAATACTCGTAACATGGGAACAATACCATTCGAAGTTCCATTTGTACCACGAATATGAGATCCAGCTGCTCTAATATTATGAATATGCATACCAATACCACCGGCCCACTTGGAAATGGAAGCACAATCACTCAGTGTGTTATAAATACCACCTATAGAATCGGATTCCATTCCAATTAAATAACAAGAACTCATTTGTTGTCGATTTGTACCAGCATTAAATAGTGTTGGAGTAGCATGAGTAAAAAATTTCCGACTCATTAATTCATAACTCTCTTTTACACTTTTCAAATCACTTCCGTGAAGTGCTAATGCAACTCTCATAATCATATGCTGTGGTCTTTCAACAATTTTACTATTTACTTTCATAAGATAGGCTCGTTCTAATGTTTTAAATCCAAAATAATCAAATAAATAATCACGATTATAATCAATCATTTTTTCAATTTCTTCATGATAATTACACATAATCAACCATAAATCACTATTTACAATAGGACAATGTTTATCATTAACATCTCTAAAATTATACAAAAGAGACATACATTCTTTCAATGTATAAGGTGTGTTTTTCTGATGATTGGAAATCATAATCCTGCTAGCCAAAACACCATAATCTGGGTGGGTAGTTGATAAAGAAGCACATTGTTGTGCAGTTAGCTCATCAATTTCAGAGGTAGGAATTTGGTCATATAACCTGTCTATTACTTTTTGAACCAAAGATGTAAAATTTACAGCTAGTTCCCCCTTACCTAATTTTTTGAGACGTGAACCAATCTTATCAAAAGAAATGTTTTCCAATTTACCATCACGTTTTTTTACTCTATCTTCTGCCATTTAATATAGAAATAAGATATTATAATATTTCTAAATCATTATTAGAAATATTATATTTTGAGAATATAATAATGAGGGAATTAATAAAAGTGCACTATATAACCGTTGAACATATAGAAAGTTATGTAAAAGTAGCTTTAATATTAATATTTTGGGGATTATGTATTTATTTAGCAAAACATAGAGGTTTTTTTATTGAAACATTTATGGGTATCAATGATTACCGTGTAGATAAAATAGATAAATTAATAGATATAAAGGAACAAAAAAAAATATTAATAAATCGTTGTTATGATTCAGAAAGAAAATATGAAGGACCTGGTTTTGATTGTTTAAGAGTAGGTTATTATTGTAGTAAACCTTTGCAAATTTAATTTATCTTTTCTGACTAATTTCATCAATGGTACCAACAATGTCTGAAATAGTATATCCTCCTTTAGACGAAGAAGTAGATAGAAAAATAGAACAAGGGTACGCGGCAACTATGGCGTGGGAGCGTGGTTCACCAACCCTCGAAACAACTACAAGTGGTGGAAATTGTTTTATGGTGTTTGTACTTTTCTTCAGAACAATCCATTATATATTTCACAGTTTTGAAACGTTGTTATGTGGTAAATCTGATAATAAAACAGAATTAATAGTTTGTGTTGGTATTTTAATAATAATATTTTCACCGGGTGGTTTGGGTTTTTTTTCACGTTTTTTGGGTTTTCTATGTTCATAACCGGTAACTCTTTCTTTTAAAATGAGTTTCCAAAACTCTTCAGCCTTATCCAATATAGAATTAAACCATTTTTTATTCCTTGTTACCAAAACACACGAATATTTTTCCATATACCAATGTATATTTTGAATCCATGTTAAATTATCATTTTTATCCATTGTTTCATCATACCATTTGTCAAATTCTTCCTTTGAACAATCAATAGGGGCATATTCATAAATAGGTTCTTTCCCATCATAAAACTGTACAACAATACCCTTTTTCTTACCTGCTTTGGTTAAATTAAAAGTACCATCTTCGTTGAATTTATCTTCATCTTCATATTCTTTAAAGGTTGTTTCCAAAAAATCGCATTCATCCAAATTCCAAACTTCCATTTGTAGTTGCATTTGGACCCAATATTCTTTTTTTGGTGTACCAGTTATGATACGTGATTTGGGGTTTTTAACTTCGACAAGGCGACAATATCTATCGTTTGTCATGTCAATATTAATACCGTCTGGAGATGCACCTAAGAAATTATATTTAGAATGTGGAATACAACCATATTCTCCTACGGTTGTATTATATTTTTTTTCATAAATCAAAAGTGATAATGGTTCATATTTATGACCATAATGACATGCCGAATCTGTATTTACCCCGCTGAATTTTTTTGTATCTATTGGTAGACATTTTTTGAGTATAAGATTATTTTGAGACGCCTGTGTATCAAATGCTTTATAAAAATCACTAGCTGTTAGTCGGTTATATCTAAAATTAAACCATTCAGGAGTTCTTTGTTCTGGTTGAGGTTTATTTAAATGAGATTCCAATATCTCTTTGTTTTTTTCCTTATCGTTTTTTGTAGCAAATGTATTTACATATGATCTAGGATTATTATTTAAAACAAAATACAAATTTAACATTTCTTCAATAATTAATTCAATATCAATAATTGTATTTTCATGGATTTCAAGATTTAAATTATTATAGTATTCGTAAACACCATCGATAACTTTTAAATGAAAATTTTCATATTTATAAAGTTCAACATTATTATTAATAAAATCATCAATTAATACTAATATACATTCTTTTACGTCATCAAAATTTTCCTCTTCGACATTAATATTATTAATAATATTTTTTAGAAGCGGTAATGAATTCATTACTTATTAATATATATATAAGTAATGAAAATTTAAATCAATTTTATTAAAGTTTATCTTTTGTTTTATCTTTTTTTCTTTTTATTTTTTTTCTCTTATGTGTTTTTCTTGGTAATGGTAATCTTAACGAACTAATTTTTTTATCCCTTTTTAATGTGAATTTTTTCTTTTCCTTTTCAAAAATTAAATTGGGTATACATTTAATTGAACCGGTTTCAATATCATATTCAACATCTTTTATTTTTTGCAATTTTTTCCTATCTAAAGATTCTAATAAATATTTTTTTAACTTTTCTTCATCGTTTTTTTTTAAATTATGTTTTTTAATATATTTTGTAGAAAAAGCTAATAATTTTTTTAATTTACTAGCTTTATCTAATTTGCTCCATGATTTTTTATTACTACCTTCTTTTTCCTTTGATAAAAATCGATCTATATTTTCACTATTTACAGATAATTGATTGCTACTAATATTTGTTTTATTATTTTTTAAAAGCATTGTTTGATAATTAATATTTTTTAATTCCAAACATTCTTCACTCATATATAAAATTATGATAAATAAAGTTTATGTTGTTTATTTTTTATATTTATTTATATATGAAAAAAATTGTAATAAAAGGTAAACGCAATATAGATGGTTTCAAGGAAACAAAGGAAAGAAAACATAATTGGAATTATCCTAAAGAAGTATTAGATGGAAAAAAACAGGTTAATTTATTAAACCAAATATATCTAGATCAAGATTTTAAAGGAAAAATAGACATAAAAAGGGAAATAAATAAAAAAATTAATTCTTATAAACAACAGGATAAAAAGAGAAATATATTTGAAGAAGATAGATTAATAAAATATTTAGAATGTTTAGAATTGCTTGTTTTATCAAAATTAAAATGTTATTATTGTAGGTGCGATATGTTATTAATGTATTTAGACAAAAGAAAAGAAAATCAATGGACTTTGGATAGATTAGATAACAATGTTGGTCATAATAAAAATAATGTTGTTATTTGTTGTTTAAAATGTAATTTAAAAAAAAGAAGAATTGATGATGAAAAATTTAAATTTACCAAACAAATGAGAATAATCAAGGGATTTTAATTTTCTTAACTTATTATATCATGAATATAATACATATAAACTTTGTATTAATAGTAATTTTAATTTTGATAACAAATTCATATTTTAATGATAAAAAAAAAATAAGAGAAGGTGCTTGGTGGTCGAGAAAGACAAAGGGAGGGTGGTGGCAGGGCGTTTCAAAAATTTGTTACCCCAAGCACAAGAATTATTGTAACTCGAGTACCAATTGTGCAAATGCGAATTGTGGATTAAATGGGTATAGAATGTGGAGTGATATGTGGGATTACGGGGGTTGGGGGCGCAAAACGTTTGCATGTAAATGCAAAACAAATTTTTGTCACGCAGGGTACAAAATGAAATCAAGAGATACAAAATCAAACAGGTATTCTAGTACCGTATGCAACAAATGTCCATGGGGACAATGGTCTTCATATGGAAACAAGCGTAAGTCTTGTAGTACATGGCGTAGTTGTCCAAAAGGTAAAAAAAGGGCTAACGGCTCATACACCAAAAACGCAACTTGCAGCAATTGTCCCGCTAGACAATACCAACCACACAACAATCACAAAGGAGGTTGTTGGTGGTTTCCATCTTCTAAGAAAGGGTACTACAGGAGTGGACAATCAAAAAAAAACGGGGGTACACAGACAATTTGTCCTGCAGGTTGGAAGTGTGTTGGTGCTAAACACGGTCAACCTACAAAAGTTCAAATGTGTTCTAAAGGAGAATACCAAAATAGAAAAGGGAAAACCTTTTGTTGGAACTGTCCCACAGGAAAGTATCAACCAGCGAAGGGGAAATCAAGTTGTGCAAACTGGCCAAAAACTGATGCGGGGGACTACAGGAAGGATGCCTCAAGAACTAAATCTGGTACTAACACGGAGTGCCCAGTAGGTCATAAGTGTCCTGGTGGAAAGGCGGGTAAAGCGGCTCCAAAGATTGCATGTCCTGCAGGTACGTACCAAAGCTCCAAAGGAAAATCCTCTTGTTCAAACTGTCCCACAGGAAAGTATCAACCAAAGAAGGGGAAATCAAGTTGTGCAATCTGGCCAAAAACTAATGGCGGGTACTACAGGATTGGACAATCAAGAACTAAATCTGGTACTAACACGAAGTGCCCAGTAGGTCATAAGTGTCCTGGTGGAAAGGCGGGTAAAGCGGCTCCAAAGATTGCATGTCCTGCAGGAGAAAACCAAAGCTCCAAAGGAAAAACCTATTGTAGCCAATGTCCTACAGGTACTTACAGTGGTGCAGGTTCATCAAATTGTGCAAACTGGCCAAAAACTAATGGCGGGTACTACAGGATTGGACAATCAAAAACCAAACCTGGTAGAAAAACAAAGTGCCCAGTAGGTCATAGGTGTCCATATAAAGGGAGCCGCCAAGCGGCTCCAAAGATTGCATGTCCTGCAGGTACGTACCAAAGATCCAAAGGAAAATCCTCTTGTTCAAACTGCCTTGCAGGTACGTACCAAAATGCCAGGGGTAAAGATAAATGTGAACCATGCCCAACGGGAAAATGGTCAAGACGAAAGAAAAAACAATGTACGGACTGGAAGTCTTGTAATATGGGTCAAAGAAAAAATAGTGGAACAAGAACAAGAGACGCAATCTGTATTGATTGTCCGAAAGGATTTTACCAACCAAAAAAGTCAAATAAGGGGTTCCATTCAATGACATGTTTACCTATTCAGAGTGGTAATGTTGGTAAAAGAGGAGTAAAGTATAACATTAATAAAAATGGTGTCTATGATAAAGCTTCAACCGGGGAAGTTCCTTGTCCACTTGGATATTCTTGTAATAATAATAAAATGAAAAAATGCCCGTCTGGATTCTATCAAGATGAAAAAGGGAAGACAACATGTAAAACAATACAACCTGGTAAGTATGGAAAGGGGGTAGTGGCTGATTTTTTTTCGAATAACAAAATTGAACCTTTCAAATCTATTGTTGATTGTGAAGGAGGTTATTATTGTAAAGGAGGATCGATAGGAAAACAAGTATGTCCAATAGGTAAATATTGTCCAAAAGGTTCTAATGATGCAAAGGATTGTCCGACGGGTTCATACACCAATGTTGAAGGTTCCTCTGAATGTTCATCAGCTCTCGATAAATATTCGGTTATATATAATAGTAATTCACTAAAATGTCCAAGTGGTTTTATTCCAAACAAACTAAAAAATGATTGTGTAATAGAAGCAGATTGGACTAATGATCCTGCAAACAAAACATATCCATTAAAAGAAGTTGTATGTAAAAAAGGATTTGAAAATTCTGATAAAGTTAAAATTACCGAATATAAACATAATGATGATATTGAGGTGTCTTGCAATCCAGGTTATTTTGGTGGAGGAAAATTTAAATGTAATTATGGTACTATTTCTGGACTAAATTACTCACCTAAAAATAAAAGCAAAAGTTGTAAACCATGTCCAGAAGGTTCTTTTCAAAATGAAAAAGGGAAATATAAATGTGTAAAATGCATGGAGGGTACCTTTCAAGATGAAAAGGGAAAAGAAAAATGTAAATTATGCGATATAAATAAATACCAAGACGGTAAAGGTGAAACATCGTGTAAAGTTTGTAACGAAGGAGAATACCAAGATATTATTGGTGCAAAAAGTTGTAAAAAATTTTGTAATGACGATAGTACATATACTCAGATATCAGGTCCTAAGTACGATGGTAAAATACCATATGGATTATATGAAAAGGAAAAAAAAAATGATATAAATACATATCATTCGTGTGATACAAGTGGAAAGTTTGAAAAATTAAGTAATAATGATAAATTAAAAGGTAATTCTTATTATTGTATGGGGTCTAGTTATACTTGTGGAGAAACAAAAAAACATTTGAAACCCGAAGTAGAATATGATGGTACTGAAAAAGGTTTCAGCGATAGTTGCTGTAGTGAATTTCCTCAAAATAAACCATTCCAATATTTAAATTCAGCATCTTGTAAATTAACTGGAAAAATGGGATTAGAAGATGGATATAATATTCTTGAAAAAAAAGGCTATATTGAGTGGTTGAAGGGAGATGGAGATAACTCGCCCAATCATAAAGAAGATTATTCTTCATCCGATAATCAAATAAAATGGAATAAATATGTAAAAAAATAAAATTATATTTTATGTAAAAAAAATATAATTATAACGTATATGGTTACTACAGATTTAGTAAAAAAGTCGGTTTATTTTTCTCTTTTCGTTCAAATAACAACCGGTATAATACAATTATATGGTATATTTATAATATTGCCGAAAGAACATGAAATATTGAAAAGTATATTGGCAACAGAAACAATAGTACAATTTATAGAAGCATTGTTTTATGTATGGTTAGCATATGGTTTATATAAAATGAAAGATGTAACATCAGTAAGATACTTTGATTGGGTTATAACAACACCAATGATGTTATTGGCAACAATCATATATTTTAAATATTTAGAATCTACAAAAATATTAACATTTTATGGTTTTTTGGAAAACAATCAAACAAATATATTAAAAATATTTGGATATAATTGGTTGATGCTTTTATTTGGTTATTTGGGAGAAACAAAAAAAATACCATTGAGTGTAGGTGTTCCAGTTGGTTTTGTATTTTTCGCGTTATCTTTTTACACAATGTACTCAGAATACGCAACAACACCACAAGCAATACAATTATTTAATTTCTTGTTAGTAGTGTGGAGTTTATATGGTGTTGCAGCAATAATGGATACAAATTTAAAAAACCTAATGTATAATATATTGGATATAATATCAAAGAATTTCTACGGTTTATTTATTTTTTATAAGATTTTACAAATTGCAAAATAATATATATAAAAAATGTAAATATAAAAATTAATCGAGAATAAATTATAAATGAGTATACAATTAACAATAAAAGAAAAGGAATGTAATGAATGTAAAAAAGTAGACAAAGTAGATGAATCTCAAAATAAAATAATAAATAGTTTAATAAATGAAATAGTTAGTGGTGTAATAGTAAAGAGTATGCGAATAAAAGATATGGGTGAAAAGGATATGGGGGAAAAGGATATGGGGGAAAAGTCTATATTAGAGGAAGAAATAAAAACCTTGAAAGATAGATTAGAAAAGGAGGAAGAAAAGATAGACAAATTGGAAGAAAACGTGGAAATATTAGAAGATAAACTAGATGAATCAGATAATAAAATTAACCGTAAATTAGATGAAATATTAAGTATTTTAAATGGGGATTTAAATAAAAACTGTCAAAAAATGAGCAAACATATAGACTTTGTAGATAATGTATATGATACGGTTAAAAACCCTTTGGGGTTCTTAGTAAACAAGATGAATACATTAATAGGAAATGATGAAAAATATGATTTAGAAACTAATAATATGCTTAATTAAAAAATAAAAAAAAGAAAGTAATTATAAATGGAAAAATCAAATAAAGAATACAATATATGGAAATGGAAGGTTGATGATGAAAAAGTAAATAAAACAAAAAGAAAAGATGTGAGTGAAACAAAAAGAAAGATTGAAAAAGATAATCAAATAAAAAAACATATAACAAAAAAAAATATGAATAGTAAAGAGGAGTGTTCACAAAGAATATCTGAAAGAATATCTGAAAGAATTATGATAAAACAAAGAACATGTAATCCTTTTTTATCAAATACAAATTATTTGAGAGATTTAAGTGTACAAGAAGAATTTTTAAAACCCCAAAATAGTAATTTTGAAAATTTAGAATTAACATAAAAAATATTTAAGAAATTCGTAATAAAATAAAATATATGACAAGTAATTATATTACACAAAACAGTTTATTATTGGATAATTTAATGAAATTTTATAAAAAAAATGATAATTTGGAAAAAATCCTTCCAATAATAAATGGAGAATCAATGACTTCTTTACGATTAATAGATTGGTTTGTAACAAATTATGCAAAAAAATATTTTACAGTTTATAAAAAGGGTGGAGAGAGATTTAAAGTATATATAGATTATAAACTAAAGCTAAAAGCATATTCAAAAAAGAGATTTGATCCTTTCTGTAGATGGGATAGAATAAATATACCATATAAAAACGAAACATATATTCAAACAACAATTGGACAATTAAATTTTTTCCGTTGGTCATTAGAAAATGATATAATAAAATACGTTGAAAAAAATATGGATGAAATAAAACTGGATCAAGAAAAAAGAAATAGTACAACAAAAAATAATAAAATCAATAAAAAAAATAAAATTTCAAGAAAAAGAAGGGAAGAATTATCAGTATGTGCATCAAAAAGTATTAAGAAGGAAAAAGTAGAAATTATTGTAAAGTTTGATTAATTTTTAATATTAATAAATTATATATATGAATAAATTATTAATTTTAGGACTTATAATTATACTAATTATAAGTTTAATTTATAAAGTTTATACAAGAAAAAAATTGGAAGGATTAACAACCTATGAAGAAAAAGAAGAAATAAGTCAAAATATCGATACAATGCCAAAAATAATAAGTGATGCGCTTTATAGTCTTTCTAATGGACAACTCGATGATTTAAACGACCGACAAAAATTAGTGAAAGCAAATAATGATATAGAAATAGCAGAAAATGCGGGTATAACAACATCTTCATATTATGATATGAATCCAGATGATCTTACAATTGATCGCAAAAAAGCAATACTAACATATGATTTGGTTTCAAAAAGCCAACCACCGGAAATACAAAATGTGGAAAATATAAATCAAGAAAATATTTTTAGGAATTATACTACAAGTGATTTTATGAATGTTAAATGTAACACGTGTGATGATATTAAAAAGGCATATGGCGATATAGGTTGTGCATTATATTATGAACCCGGAAAAAAGGATGATAGTAAATTAACTTTATATTATAAAAAGACAGCTGAAGCATATAACATGAAAATATCTGATGATTTTCAAGAAGAAAAAATTACAAATAAAGGCCATTTAATAACAAAAAGTTCAAAATGCAAAGAAATAAAAAGTTTGGAAAAATGTAAAAAAGTAAATAGTTGTCCATCACTATTAGGTGGTTCTGCCGAAAATAGAAGGAATTGTGTAGTTTGCGAAGACCCAATATCAAATGGTATTTATGAAATAGAAGAAACATATCCAAATGAAGAAAAATTTAAAAAAAAAGCTGGTAAATTAAAGGTTCAAAGAGGATTTCCAAAGGATTGGAAAGAGAAAGGGTATAAATGTAGAAAAGACTATGGTCCATTTGGTTTAGATGGATGTAAAAGAGGAGCATGTGCCGATGATTATAACCCTCCTGGTCCCAATACAGCGGAATGTTATTCGGAACTTTATAATAATAATGGTGGAGTTGGACCACCATTAGATAAAGAGTGGTGGAAAAAGAACGAAGAAAAAAGCCAAACAATAAAATTCAATGGTGAATTAAAAAGTTCAGATAATAACGAATTTACTTGGAAAAACCCGACTGGAAGATTTCAAGAAGTAGTAGCAAATATCTCATCTAAAACAAACGTAGAAAATGTAGATTATGATTCTGCAAAAAAAGCATATATTTTCAAAAACGGTCCTGTAGATAAAAATAAAATACAAGATTTTGCATGTACACACCAAGAAAAAACAAGTAAACCAAATATAGATTGTCAATTAAAGAAAGAAAGAGGAGTGGGATTAGAATCATCCGCTGCGGGGTCATATCATATACAAAAATATAATATAGAACCATTTTCAAATTTAAAGGAAGGATATTCTTGTACAAATACAGTATCTTCTGGTAATTCAGTTGAGAGTGTTAAAATTAAATATTATTTTTATAAATTTATTAATGAATTATCTGGTAAATTTAATACACTACAATATGGTAAAGAATTACAAGATAAAGAATATATAAAAAAATTAGGGAGGGGTGATAAAAAACAAGCAGCTTTAAAAGTATTTGGTAAATCTGGAAACTTTACTAAGCCTAAAAAAGGAGATCATGTGAAATTTTCTTTAAAAAATCAAATTGTAAAAGGCGTTGTTGTAGAAATAGAAAATAAAGTTATTAATGGTTCAACAAAAACAATGGCATTATGCATATGGGATTATTATAAAGGAAATAATATTGAAAATTATAGACAAGGGTATTCATTATGTAATGAAAAAAATTTTATTTCAAATTATGGGAAAAAACCATTTAATAATTCAGATTGTATAGATGGTGTAACCTCAAAATTTGATATAGGAAAAACAAATTGTCCCAAAAATAATTTATCATGTGAATTAGTTGATAAAACATCTTATATAGGAAATTTGGGTAGTTATAAAAATATGGAGTATAGTGAAATGGAAAAAATGTTAGAGGGTTCTATTTACACGGATATTGAAAAAAAATTATGGAGAGAAGAGGGTTGGATAGATATTAACGAATTAGAAAGATTACATATTTGTCAAAAAAAGAATTGTAAAAAAGGTTATTTTTCATGTGATAACACTGTAAATAATTATATAAATTTATAATACACAATTTATTTTATAATGTAAATATATTATAATATGAAATATATTTATATTTTAGGGTTAATTTTATTAATATGTATTTTATATAGTTACAACATAAAAGAAGGTAATAGTAATTTATCAATTGAAGACAAAAATTTTGATTTATCTAAAAATCATTTTTTAGAATCTCAACTCGAAATGGTTAGAAATACAGATGATAAATTTATCGGCGATATAAATACATTAGAAGAAAAAATACCATCAGAGTATCATATAAAACAGAGAAAATGCAATGAATTATCAATATGCGATCAATTAAAAAAAGAGGAGTATGGAGATTGTGGTTATTGTTTAGCAGACGAGTTTGATATATCAAAACCATATTCATTTCATTATGGTGATAAAGGTGGAGCATATTCTAGAAATTCAAATTGTTATCATAATGGGGACAAATATACAGAGAGAGGGGGTGTTGAAAAGAGGAATGTTGAATGGGTAGCCCCTAGTTCCACAAATACTAATACAAGAATTGGGATGGGTTCTTTTGAAAAATGCAAAGAAATAAAAACAAAACATACTTGTGAAAAACAAAAACAATGTAATTTCTTGACTGGTAAGGAGGCAAATATAGATAAAGAATTAAATTGTGGTTGGTGTTTAGATAAAACAAGTGATGTTGGAGGAAATCCTTATGTTAGAAATATAAGTAACGACCCCAAAGATTTAAAAAAAGTAAAAGCAAACTTTGTTGAAAGACTAATAAAACCAGGGTTACCTGAAATGAAATGTACCCCAACAATATATCATAAAAGTAAACATAATGGTAGAAAAGGAAATGTGTGGCCAGAAGGGAGTCGTGGGTATAATTCAATGATGAGACAGTGTAAAAATCGTAACGAGAAGTCGTGTAAAAATAGCAGACAGCCTTGGAGAAGGTGGTGGTATAGTTGGTACCATTTATACGATGCGCGAGTCTGTCAATGGAGAGAGGTGAAAGGTAAACCCGGTGGTATGGAAAAACAATATTATTGTTCAAGCAATCGGTCAAGAAAAAAAGGAGAAAATAACATCATGGACGATGAAATGTGTAAATCTTCAAAAATAGAAAAAGAAAATTGGAACACAATAGAATTTCCAAAATTTGAATCCAAAAATGGAAAATGCAATAAGGATTTAATTAAACAAAGTGATTGTAGTATATTTTTAAAAGAATCGTGTATGAAAAAAAGTTATGACCCAGAAACTGGAAAAGAGACCCAAGGACCATTTATGAAAGATCCATCAATTTGTATAAAAGATTTATGGGTAGATATAGGATTTTATGAAGAAAACTTTAAATATTTTAAAAATGGTAAATACCAAAAAGAAAGTGTAAATGGAGATGTATTAACAGCAGATCAAGAAATAAGAGAATACATGAAAAAATGGAAAAGTGCCAATAATTTTGGAGAAATACAGACAAGTATGATAAAAATAGCAAAGGAAAAAATTCATTCAAAAGATTTTTATACAGCAAAAAAATGGAATAAAATATTATTAAACAAAAATGTTTGCTCTGAAGCTTTTGATACAGAAAAAAAACAAATATCACCAAATACTGAGTTAGAGTGTGTAAATCCATGCTATCAATATCAGATAGATGGTACAGAATGGGAAAATACACCAAAAGAGTGTCAAGTAAAAATATTTAAAAGAAATGGTGGACAAGAAAAAGGTTTGGTCCATCCAATTAAGCAAAGTGGAAAAATGCCGAGTGTATTACAATTTTTTGAAGGTTTTAATATAAACGAAGGATTTACAACACGTGATATAGAAAAATCAAGTATAATAAAAGATGGAGATGGATTAATATCTTTAAATAACGATTCTTTAAAAAGTAAATCAATAAAAGAAATAAACTCAATTTATGGAAAAATACAAAATATAGAAAAAAAATCAAATAATGAAGTTTCATTTGAAAAAAAATATAAAGCTCATTTGCAATTGAATGGTGAAGTTCCACGAGAGGGGATAGATGAAAATAAATTATGTTGGGTGGAATTTGTAAAAATAATGAGAACTTATCCAGGAACAAAAATCGGAAACACATTTCAACATATAACTATAAATGATAAAATGAAAAATAAATTGGGTGATATAAATGTTAGTTGTTATGGAGATACTGTATATTGTAATACACCTTATGATGGGAAAAAATATAAAGACAACTCAATTGATGCGTATTTGAAAATAGTTCAAGGAAATACTAATAATTGGGAATTAGAAAAAAAAACATATGAAGACCCAGCTTTTGATTTTAGACCATGGAACAAAGTGATTAATGATTATTGGAAAGAAGGTGTAAATTGGAATAAATTTATGCATTTAATGATGAAACAAGAAAATATAAAATTACACTTCGCTTATTCAATGAAAGAAGAAGAAAATCAGAGAAAAATAGAAATTAGTGAAAAATCCCCTTTTTATAATTTAATAAACAGCGATACCTGTAAATATTCTAAAAACATGTTTTTATTAAAATTTTATGTTAAAAATTTGGGTTCTGGTGCTACATTATATATCAAAAACAAAAATCATCAACAAAAAGTAAAACTTTCTAATGGTGAAAATGAAATTTTATTACATCCGAATTTATATAATGGAACAAAAATAGAATTAATACCTTTGGTAAAAAGTATTTTATTTATAGAAAACGCCAAATTAATTCGAATAAGGGGTGAAAAACATACATATAAATTGAAGGATTATAAAAAAACATCATCATGTGATAATGTATGGAATTATTGTTATTGGGATAGTAGTTTTTCTTTAGATAATTCTGCAATAAATAATACAAATCTAACACCGACGGAGACAAAACCTAAAATGAAATATTTATTGAATCATCATAGAACATCAATAGATTTTACAAAATTTTTTGGTTTAATTAACAATGATGATTTTATAGATTTAAAATATAAATCATTAGAACCGGAAATGATAAAAACTAAAAGAGAAATAAATATTGAAATAATGAAGCATCAAAATACAATAAACAGAAATCTAACATCTACAAATACTAGGAAAGATACAAAATTTGAGTTAAAAATCACAGCTAAAGACTCAAACTGGGGTTGGCGTACATCTAGAATAGAATTAGATGGTAAATCAAATACAACAATTGGGATTGGTGGGAAATATAACCCAAAAACTGGTAATGGAGTTCATTATGGTAAAAATCCACGGACTTCCCAGTCTTGGTGGGGTAGACATTTAAATACAACATATATTAACAGAGATGTTACAAATAATGTTGTCAATAGTAAAAAAAACGGTGATAAGGTAAAAATGGATTTAAAATATTATACGGGACACAGTGGTCATGAAACATATATAGATAAAGCAAATTTAAGTGTAAAAAATACACCAGATAATAAAACACAGAACATAAATTTATTAAATGGAATTCCTGGTAATAGGATTAAAGTTAAAGGTAAGATTCAGAGAAGAAGAAAAATACCAGAAAAATTAAAATGGGTAACAATTCAAAATGGAAAACCACAAATAGATAATAGTGATTCGTATACTTATAAATTAACCGGAAAAGGGGCTGATCAAGGATGGGGTTATAGTAGTTCTAAAATCCACGGTTCCAATTTATCCAAACATGGAGCAAAAAAACAAGTTTTTAATTGGAGAAACAAAGTATCAAAAACAAGGAGACCATTGAGTGAAAGATGGGAAAATATTAATTTAAGTGGTAAAATTAACCAACATAATACGGATAAAACAATAAAAATAGAAAGTGAAACTTCGCATGCAGGTGGACATGAGACATATATTAAAGATTTAAAATTAAATATATTAAAAAACAATCGACAACTGTCAGGTTCTTTATTGAAAAATAAAAAAATTTCAATACATGGAAATATATCAAAAGATTTAAGACAGGGTACTAAAATAAAAATTTGGGAAGGTTTTCAAAATAACGAACCAATAGAAAATATTATAATAGATAAATTGGATAATTTAAAAAATTATTTTTTTCCAGAAAAAGAAGGATTTTGGAATTTCAGAATTCCTTGGTTCAAGATAAAAAAAAAAAAGAAAAAAAGAAATCCATTTAGATGGGTTTTTAAAATTCCAAAACCACCTAGATTAAAGAAAGGTGCTCAAATAACTTTTAAAGGTAAGGATCAAGGATGGGGTAATGACTGTAATGCTCACTTAAGTGTAAATGGTAAAAAATCGAAAAAATTTGGACATAAATGGAAATCATATAAAATAAGTTTCGATGATAAAATTAAAACCACAAGTAACACTTTTAATGTAAAATTACATAAATATGGATGGCCCGGGTGTGCAGTCCATGTCAAAGATGCAAAAGTTCAAATTAAAAACCCATCAGATATAAAAACTCAATATTCGACAAAAACATATAATATAGGAAACCATAGTGTAACCAATCGAAGTGGTGGAAAGGTAATATTTAAAAGAGGTACTAATATTTAATGATAGGTTTTTTATTTAACCATCTTAATAAAATAATATCATCTTTAACAACCCAATATAACATTACATAATAAATTGAATGTTGATATGATAATGTATTATAATTTTGAATAAAATGAAAAATATGCCAAGTCCAATTAAGAAATAATGAAAGGGCATAAATATTTCGGGATAAAAGACGTATTTTATCATTTTTTTCATATGTATGAATAAATCTGCTACCCAAATAATAATTCACAATAAATGAATATGTTGAGAACAAAGTATAAATGAATAACATTTTACCTAATTCTGAATTATTAAAATCTACACCAAATGAAATAATTGATAAAGTAGTTGTAATTATGTGATGATTTCTAGTTGTTTTTGGTAATTTAGGTACATTAACAAGTGCAAAAATATCATTAGAACTATAAAAAGCGCCACAAATATGATATAAATGATTATTACAAGGTTGTTTTAGGATAAGGGGGTATAATATATAATTGATTGAAAATAAAGAAAAAAAACACAAATTTATTGCTTTTGAAAAATTTTTAATGATATATTGTCTTTTATGGTATGGTAATCTATTTATAGTGTCATAATAATTAATGTATAAATAGACGTAAATAAATTGATATTGAATTTTTAATATAACGTAAAAAAAAGGGAAATATAGTAAAGTATTATAATCGTAATTTATTATACTTTTTTCCATTAATGTATTATATATATATAAATTTTTATATATATAATATTAATTAGTTATTCGAATAAAAAAATATAAAAAAATATGATAAAAATAGTATATGAATATAATAAAACAACTATTTATGGGGTCTATACAAAGTACAAAAAAAGTTAATTATGAGGATATTCAAAATATAATAAATGGTGGAAGAACTGATATTTTATTATTAAACAGTTTAGACTTAAAAGAGCAAAAATGTTTAATACCAAAAACTTTAGATGCGTATAGGGAAGAAGAAAAAATCAATAGTGTAATAAGAAATTTGGATACAAGTATAATAATATATGGAAAAAACACGTCTGATAAGAATTTGGAAAAAAAATATTTAAAATTATTAGAATTAGGATTTGTAAATATATACATATATCCTGGAGGACTATTTGAATGGTTGTGTTTACAGGATATATATGGAAGAGATGATTTCCCAACAACTAGCGATGAACTGGATATATTAAGATACAAACCGGTATCCAATTTTTATTAAAAATTTATTAAAAAATTTATTAAATTTAATAAATTGATACATAATTCATACATAATTATAACGTAACTAAAAATAATAAAATGGATTTTAAACAGGAAAAATTAACAAAGGATGAATGGAATGCATTGGAAATACCAACAATAGGAAAAGAAAAGGAAATTATTGATTTAATTTATAACGCTGGTAAAGATGTAACAAAAGAAAAATCCAATGTGTTAACATTGGTAAATTTTATAAAAATCGAGGAATCTGATGGTATACATGAATTTTTGTATACAAAGTATTTTGAGAAAATATGCAAAAAGTTAGATATAAATCTAATTATAAAAAAGAGTAAGAAAAAACTAAAAAAATCAAACTTAATAAGATTGACAAACTTTGATAAAAGAATTGATGAAAAAAAAAGTAAATTATTTGAATTTATTGTTTTAAATATTATAAAAAATATATATAGTCAAAAGAAAAATTTTAAATATATTTATGCGCTTAATTACTTAATGATAATAAAAAATAAAACATGTAATAAATATGTAAAACAAATAGCTGTTAATATTTTAGAAAAAAATAAAGAAATAGATTTTAAAAAATATATAAAAAAGTATGAAGAATTGGAAAATATAATAAAAAAATACCAATATTTAAATAGTATTAAATTATTTGAACATCAAAAAGAAGTAATTTCTGTATGTAATAATAAAAATTCAAAATTGGTATTATATCAGGCTCCTACAGGTACAGGTAAAACATTATCCCCAATAGGTTTAGTAAAATCCCACAAAGTAATTTTTGTATGTGCTGCAAAACACATTGGTTTACAGTTGGCCAAGTGTTGTATTTCTCTGGGAATCCCAATTGCTGTAGCTTTTGGTTGCAAAGATGCAACAGATATAAGATTGCATTATTTTGCAGCGAAAGATTATGTAAAAAACAGGCGGACCGGTGGTATTTTCCGTGTAGATAATAGTGTAGGTGACAAGGTTGAAATTATTATAGCGGATATTCAATCTTATTTACCAGCAATGTATTATATGATGGCTTTTAATAAAAAGGAAGAAATAGTATGGTATTGGGACGAACCAACTATATCATTGGACCAGGAAACGCATGAATTTCATGAAATTTTGCAAAAAAATTGGAATGAAAATTTAATACCAAATGTGGTATTATCATCAGCAACATTACCGAAGGAGGAAGAATTATCCGGTTTTGTAATGGGGTTTAATCAAAAATTCGAAAATGCAACTGTGTATAATATAGTAAGTAATACTTACGGAAAAACCATACCTATTATAAATAGCGAGGGATATTCTGTATTACCTCATAATATATTTGATACTAGTAAAAAAATTAAAAAATGCGTTAAACACGTAAAAGGTTATAAAACACTATTGAGACATTTTGATTTGAAAAGTATCTGTAAATTTATTTTGTATGTAAATAAAAATAATTTGGTTAATGATGTATATAAAATAGATAATTATTTTACAGATATATCATCGATAAATGGTAATAATTTAAAATTATATTATTTGTTGTTGTTAAGTAAATTAAATAGTAATTATGAACAAGTTTATAATTATTTCAATGAAAATAGAAAGAAGATGTATGAAAGTTGTATAAAAATTACGACAGAAGATGCGCATACATTAAAAGATGGACCAACGATATTCCTTACAGAAGATGTAGAAAAATTGGCGAAATTTTATCTGAATGTAAGTAATATTTCAAAAAATTCATTAAATTCATTATTTGACGTAATAAAAAGAAATAGAATAATTTTAGATGAAATGGAAAAGATTGAAAAGGAAGAGATTGAGAGGTCCGACAAATTAAAGGAAGGTTTTTTGGATAAAAATCATGATTCTATAAACGGAGATGAAATTAATTTTCAAAATACATATTTAAAAAAGATAAAAACCCTAAAAAACAAATTAGAAATTACGGAATTAATACCAAAGTATGTACCAAATAAAACAGAACATCAGATGAAATGGAGAGGTAAGATTGAAGAAGATGCTTTTACATGTGATATTGATGAAGATATTGTTGAAGAAATTATGTTTTTAAATATAAATGATGATTGGAAAATTTTACTATTGATGGGTATTGGTGTATTTAATGAAAAAAATGATGTAAAATACAAGGAAATTATGAAAAAATTGGCGCAAAAGGAAAAATTATATTTGATTATCGCATCTAGTGATTATATTTACGGAACAAATTATCAATTTTGTCATGGTTATTTAAGTAAAGATTTGGGAAACATCAGTCAAGAAAAAATGATCCAAGCATTTGGAAGAGTTGGTAGATCAAAAATGCAAAAAATATATACAATTCGGTTAAGAAATAATGATTTGATTTTGAAATTATTTACAAAGGATGAAAATAAACCTGAAGTAAGAAATATGAATTTGTTATTTGCATAAGTTATATATTTTTAAAAAATATATAATTGTAAATTAAATGTTTAAAATTATTTTTATTTGTATTTTATTTTTATTTAGTATATTAATTGGGTTATTTCCAGTAATGGAAAATTCACCACATGAATGGATTAAATATAAATTAGGATTCGATAAAAAAATACATTATTCAACACATATAATGATAGGTACGTTGTTTTACATAAGCGCTGCCTTTTTATCACAAATTGATTTTAATATTTATAATTATTTTTTTAGTGATAAATTAAACATGACATATGTAAAAAACAACCCAACTGTTAAAACGTAAATATGAGGTACTTTATCTTTTGATGATTTTTCAAATATTGAAAACGATTCTTTTTTTATTAACTTTTCCTCCGTTTCTTCACTATTACTACCATCGACATTTTGTGAAACGATGGTTTTTGGTGTCAATTCACAACTAACTGGTCCTATTTCTCCAAATACTGAAAACATTTTGGGTATTTCTTCACCCAATTGTCCAACACTTTCAATTGTACTAAGTAATATACTATCTGTAGAAGTAGTGTTATCAACATAAAAATATCTTGGTTTTTTATTTTTACATTTTAAAGAACTTTCTAAAAAATATGAATCTCCTATTGTTTGACCTTTTTTAAGATTACTCGCAGAATCTTTACCAGAATCACCACTAGTTAAAAGTTCTGCATATTTTATCATTGAGGCAAAGTCCTTTTCATAATTATCACTCCCTTTTGAATCCGAAACCCCCATATCTTCAGGTTTTTTAATTAAATTAAGATAGTTATAATTTGACATTTATATATTATATAAATATAAATATTATTTAGTCTAAATTATATAATGGATATTATAGATATTAACAACGATATAGAATGTCGTATATGTTTTGAATCTACAAATGATGAAGATTTAATTTCACCCTGTTTTTGTAGAGGCACGAGTAAATGGGTACATAATTCTTGTTTACAAACGTGGAGAGAAACTTCTGACAATAATGAAGCAAAAATAAAATGTATGGAATGTAATTATAAATATGTTTTATTAAATACAAATATACCTGAAAATATTAAAATCGTGAATTTTTTTGTAAATGAAAATAATGAAATAAGAGGGAGATATATTGGAATATATATATCCTTTTTATTTTTTTGTTTATTAACATTTCCAATCATATTAGAACCATTGGAAGTATATGATAATTATACATCTATTAGTATTTTAAATTTTTTTAATAAAAATAACAAGAACATTTTTTTGAAATATATTCAAAAAAACGATTTTTATTATTTATTGTATTATTATTCATTGAATTTGAATATAAATATAAATATTCTTTATTTTTTACTTTTGGTAAATTTAAATATTAAAATAAAAAATAAAAAGATATTTTTTAGAGAAACATTTTCTTATTTTTATAAAAATATTGTCATAACCAATAGTATTTATTTTTTTTATTCAATATTTTTATATATTGAGACAATTGGAATATATATATTTTTACAATTTATTGCGCAAATAATAAATTATTTTACCGTAAAAAAATTATTTCTACATATAAATAAATCCATTAAAAAAATAAATGTAGAAGATTGTACACGACAAATAATGAATTATAATTCAGACGATAGTTCATGTTCTTCTGAAGAAATTTTATTATATGAAAACAAAGATGACGAAAATATAATTTTACTTGATGAAAGATAATTATTAGTTCGGGTTTTTTATTAAAACTTAGCAAGCTTTGCCATTTTTTTATCTCTTTCTTCTGCTTCTTTATTATGCTTATCCCAATCTGTATCATTGTAATTTTTTTTAGAATTTTTACTGCTTTCTGCTGCTTCTTTTTCCTTATTAACAACGGCTTTAATCATATCATCTCCTTTTTTGTTAGCGGATTTTCCTTTTTCCGCATTTTCTGTACTATGACCTTCTATAATTTTCATTTTTTGTATAAAATTATATAATAATAATGAAAATAATAATATATTTAAAATGATAACATATTCATCTAAAATTTTCATATATATATAAGTATTTAAAATATATATGAAAAGTATAAAATTTACATAAAACTTAAAAACCCGAATTTGAAATTGCTTTTTCTGAAGATTCCGACAATCTTTTTAATTTTCTTTCTAAATTAGTTACATTTTTTTTCAAAGTATCTTTTTGTTTTTCTAATTTAGATATCCAATGATTTAAGCATTTTATTTTACAGTTTTTTATACCAACTACATTATCACTATCCATAATCTCTACACACCCATCACCCATGTTTCCATCATTACAATTTTCGGCATCATAAGATGCTTTCTTTTTTTTTGAACTACTACCGCTATTTCCCATTACAATATATATATAAATTAATCTATACATTTAACACCGCTGGCTTTTTTAAACTCAGTGCATTTTCTTTTGATATTTTTTGTTTTACAATCAGTCATGTCGCATATTTTTGGTTCACCACCTTTTGATTGTTCATTACCACCTTCTTTTCCCAATTCTTCAATAGCTTCAGAAAGAGTTTTTTCCTTTTTTATTAAAGCATTAACTTCTTCTAAAAGCTTGTCTAAATCCGCTTCTTTTGATTTAAGTTCATCATTTATGTTATTTAGTTCTGTTGTTTCGGCGGCAGCTTTAGATTCATTTGTTTCATGACCCTCGACTATTTTTTTCCTTTGTAAAAAAATATAATATGATATTGCTAAAAATAAAAAAAATATTATAACAACTTTCATTATATAATTTTATTTTATTTTTTCTTTTGATATTATAAATGTTAAGTTTTAATTTAAAAAGCAAAAAAATTCCATCTAAAGCACATTTTAAAAAATATAAAGGAAATACAATTCTAAAAAATATTAATTTAATGGAAGATCCAACTTCTATTAGTCACGACAAATTGTGTCAATTAGTAGAAATACAAAATAAATATTCATGTAATGTTTACCAAGCTTTTAGAAATTTGGGAGAAACACCACCAATGGATAAAGCGGACAACGTGATTGAGGAACTTAATGCTATTGGGTTAATTGAATTAGAATCATTGCGCATTTTAAATTTAATTGAATCTTTAAATTATGATTTAGACGACCATACTATTGTTTTAAATTATTTACATCCAGAAACTGGAACGGCAGATAGAGCAGCTGCTATTAATTATATTATAGAAAGGGCTTCCCAATATTTAGCCGTAGATTTGCTAAAAGGGGAAATTGTTGAGAGTACAGAAATGTATTGTCAAACATCAAAGTTTAGAAACCCATTAAAAGGGTATAGAAAAGGACAACCAATTTGTAACAATAGTTTAAATAATAAATGTAGTGTGCAGGAAATTTACAAGGACACTCATTCAATCGGTTTAGGTAAAGCAGGTTGTTATGATAACAGAATTAGGTCCATTATAAATAAGGGTGTTGATATTGTACTTGATGCCGGACAAGACAAAAGAGATGTAATGTATAATAGCAATTATAATCAGTACATTAAAAAGAAAATAGGAAATTGTAAAATAGTTACAAATAGGAATCCTAAGTTTTACCAAAATAATTCGGTATCAAGTAGTTCAAGATTAGCAAGACTTAAATATGATACTTTAAGTAGAACAAGTAAATCTTGTTGTGGAGATTATAAAGCTGTCCCCCAAAAAGATGTATTGGGTATTGTAAATTCAAGTATTAAGAATTGTAAATCTTCGAACCCTTCAACCGGACAGTGTTATATAATGATAAATGGTAGAAAAAGAAAGGTGAGATAAAGAAATTAAATAAAACATATAAAATCATTTTAATAAATAAATTTATATGTTTAAAGATATTGATTTTAATAAAAAAATAAAAACCGAAAAAATAAAAGATACCTTGAAATTTATTGATGATAATGATTTAGCTACTACAGATTGCGATAGTCACATGACTAAATTTATATATAAAAATAAAACTAAAATTTTTACAAAAAGTTTGAGTAAAAAAATGAAAATAATTAATATTGAAATGGATTATAGACCTTTTTGTGATTATTGGAAATGTAGTCAATCTCGTAGATTGGAAGAACTTTATAGAAATATGTTAGTATCATATTATAATAATAATACTTGTAAATATGGTTTTTTAGAAAATATCATCGTTGGAAATATAAAAAAAAGGAATGTTTTATTTTTAAATTTAAATTTTTGCGATTATGGTTTAGATGATGGTATAGATTGTAATAATTATGTACCGCATGGTTGTGTATTAATTTTATTACCACATAAAGGAAAATATTATGGATATTACATTAATTCTCATGGTAAGGATTTGTTAAATTATAATACTTATGGATATAAACTTGGTAAAAATAAAAAAAGGGAAATAACGTACGATGTTCCCGTAGATGTAATGTTTATTAGTACATATTTGGATTTTTTAAGAAAAAATTACGATATAAATGTAGTATATAATTCAACCGATAAACATAATTATTATGGTTGTGATTTGCAATCGGGAGATAATCATGGTATATGTTTTATATTTCCATATATTATTTGGTATTTTTTTGGAAAATATTACAATAAGGAAAGACATTATTTTTTTAAAGGTAAAAAAATAATGTTAAAATCAACAAGAGAAATGTTGTTGAGTGGTAGTCTAACTGAATGCATTGAATCATTTATTTTAGGATTTAATGAGAAGTATGATACTTTGTTTTTTAAAGGACAATTAGATAAATCTTATAATAGAGAAAAATATACTAGAAAATTGGACAAAATACTAGAAAAATCCGGCACCAATTTTGTAAAAAAAATATTAGGTGTTTTTATTCCTTTCTTTTCACAGGGATTAAAAAAATGAAAAATGTTTTTTAGTTTTTATCTTTTTAGTTTTTATCTTTTTAGTTTTTATCTTTTTAGTTTTCATCTTTTTAGTTTTCATCTTTTTAGTTTTCATCTTTTTAGTTTTCTTATTTGGTGAAATTGAAGATTTACCTCTTCTCCTTTTTACTTCATTATCATAATCCCTTTTTGTTAATTTATACCCCCAATGTTGTAATACTTGTCTTATTTTTGGACTAATTGTTTCATCATCCCATTTTGCCCTCTTTTTTATTATCTGTGTTACCAAAAATCGCATAAATCTTCCTCTTGGTCCCGCTAAACCTAACCATCTTTTTATTTGTCTCTCATCATCTGGACTTCTTCTACCATTGGAATAATCACAATACCAATGAACCCATCCATATGGATGGGTTTTTTTAATCCATTTTTTACTTTCCCAAAATTCTAGAGTTGTACCAACTTTTACTCCATATTTATTAATACTTTTATCATACGTAGAGGATGATAAATGTTTTTCAGGTATACCCGACCACCATTCCTTTGGGTATTTTTTATGAACATATTTATAGGATTTTCCAGTAACAGATGATTTTATAGGTCTCCAATAAGTTCCACCAAAGCTACCTAATTTAAACATTTGTCTTGGTGATAAATTGGGTTTAAACCCCAAATGTATTGGTTTGGTCATATATTATAATAATGGGATTAAATATTTTTGCAATAAAAAACTAATTATAATGGAAAAAACAAAAGCCATTGCACCCCAAAAACCCGCACCAGCAATTTTATAGTAAGGTACTAAGGTTTTTCCAAATATATTAAATTTATCGATACCCATATCAACAATATAACCTATTGGAAATGCTAAAAGAAGGTATTTCAATAATTCATAGAAATTATTTGGTGTGTGAAAATTATAAATAGTTTTGCTTAATAAACTCACTCCCAGTAAAGTTAAACAAATAGTTATACCTGCGTAGATTCCTGATATTATAATTGATTTATTTTTAAAATAAGGTTTGAGTGAATCTATTATTTTAGAATTAAATGGTATGAGTTTAGGTGGGTTTGATATATCATTTAATACTATATCTGATAAAAATGAGACAATAAAATTAATAAATACAAATGTTTGTAATTTCATTTATATTAATAAAATAAAATATTAATATATATGTCAAACTTATATTCAATAACACCAGACTCTGTATTAAATTGGTTAACAGCCTTTTGTATTTTCGAAATACCATTGGCTTATTTTTTCTTAAAAATATCAAATAAAAACGATCATGTTGTTAGATGGTACTCTGGTAAAATTATAAATATTTGGAATGTTATAGCACAAGATATGTTATATGCATTTTGTGGTATTATTTTGGCTGTAAATTTATTTAATCATTTATCATTAAAAAAAATAATACAAAAAAAGTTTTATATATTTTTGTGTATATTAGTTGGTATCCAATGGATGGGAGATTTATCATTTGCAATGATAATAAAAAATTGGCCACAAAAAAATACCACAAAATGGGTTAATTTTTTCAAAAGTTATGTAAAAACGTCAGGTATAAATGCGTTGGTTGGTGATACATTGTGGATATTATCTTGGGCTTTAGTATATTATTTAGTAGTAAATTATATTCACAGGTTTGATGTAAAAATATTCATAATATGTTTATTTTTCTTTTTGGTATCAGCATATTCTGTATTATAATAACTATTATATATATATGTTTTTTGGAAAAAAATGGTTCAATTATGCTTTATTAGCAATGATTATAGTTACGTTAATTGACTTGATAAAAAAATTTATATTGGATAAAAAAATGGTAAATACAGATGAATTAATAATTTATTCTGCAATGTTTGTTGGTATATTTGGATTCTTGCATTTTTTATCAAACCAAAATTGTAGGTCTATTGGAAAAATAAATAAAAAAATATTTTTTATATTATTTTTTTGTGGAATTTTGGGTTATTTGTTTAATATATGTTTTACAAAATCAATTTTTTTAGCACCAGATGTTTCTCTAACAAGTATAATAATATCTTTGAATATCGTATTTGTATATTTATTTTCAAGTATGTTTTTTAAAACTTCTCCAGAATTTAATTATGATGTATTATTCGGAATAATATTAATAATAATTGGTGTAAATATAATTTCGCGTAAATTCTAAAAATGTAGTGATAAAGCAAAAAAACCACCTATTATTGAAAGATTTTTCAAAAAACTAATTCTTTGATTTGGATCAGTTGGGAAATGAAATAATAAAGTTGCCATTATTGTAAATGCTATAATACCATAACAACTAAATTTTGAATATATATTATATTTCGGATTAAACAAAGAATACATCATTGTAGAAGGTGCTACTAATAATAAAATAATGACACATACAATCGATAAATTAAAAAACCAAATGGGTAAATTTTTAACCCAAAAAACATTTTTTAGGCTTTTCACTGTTCCAGAAAAGTTTTTAATTTTTCCAATAGCTGAAACAACAAATAATAGATTCAATAAAATAACTGATAAAAACAGATTCATGTATATATTAACTTAAGATTTTTTACCAAACTTACAATATTGTTTTTGAGAGAATCCTTTTGGTTTTCTACAATTAATATTTTTTTTATACTTTTTTGACCATTTCTTTTTTTTTACAGTTGTCCTAAATCTATATATTCTTCCCTTTCTTTTCTTTGTTCTGCGTGCCCTTTTCCTTTCTTTCTTTGTTAATTCACCATGTGTTATAGGTGTTTTTTTTGTAATCCTTTTCATCGGTCTATAAATATCACTTTTACTATGATATCCAACTTTACCATCTTGATTTCTCCAATCTTCTAAAAACCATCGTCTCAATCCTTTTTTACTGGTTTTTTTTCCTTTATAAGGTGATTTTTTACCATGTTTTTTAGAAAAGGTCTTTTTATACTTTTGTACAATAATCCCACTTCTATACGCGCTATGTTTTGGTATTTCTTTTTTTACCTTTTTTTTAATTTTATTATACAAAGTCATATCAACTGGTTCGGGCATAATATATATATTATATATATATTATATGAAAAATAAGCAAAGTATACATGTTCTCTAATTAAGCGTGGGAAATCATTTTGGAATAGACTATTAAGGAAACATAAAGTAATTATTATGAAGAATATATAAATTGAAATAAATTAATTTAATATTTTATAATGTATAAAAATGAATTCCATTTTACTAGATAAACTCGAAATTTTGAAATCAACTGAAATCAAAATAAAAGAAGAACAAAGATTTTTGGTAGAACAAATCTCATTGGAAATGGAAAAAAAGAGAAGACTAAAAATGGAAAGTACTTTGCAAAAATTAGAAGTTCAAGTTGATGAATTAGATATAAATGGATGGTCAACCAAAAACAAAAGTAAAGTTGAACAAATTGCGTTATGCTATATACATAGTAATAATAAAAATAAGATAGTTCCTTTATTCAGAACAATGATTGGAATAATGGAAAAACAACAGAGAGAAATCGACGAATTGAAATCAAAGTTTTAAAAAAAATTTAAAAAATTGAAAATATTTAAGATCATTTTTTATTTGGTATTTAAAAAATGGCTTACACTGGAGAAAAATACTTCTGCACCAAAGAAACTTTAAAAGATACGTTACAAACTTATGGGGTTGCCATTATCCCAAGTGTATTAAACTGGGAAGAGTCTGTTAGAATGGTAAGCGGTCAATGGGACTTTTTCGAGCACATAACCCAAAGTTGGGAGACTCCTATAGATAGACAGAATAAAGACTCATGGAAAGGTATTTATAAATTGTATCCAATGCACTCAATGTTAATTCAACACTGGAATGTAGGTCAATCACAGGTATCCTGGGATTTGAGACAAAATGAGAAAATCGTAGATATATTCTCACATTTCTGGGAATGTCAAAATGAAGAATTACTAGTATCATTTGATGGTTTTAGCTTTAATATGCCTCCAGAGGTTACTGGTCGAGGATGGAACAAAGAAAACACCTGGTATCATACAGACCAAACCTATTGGAAACCGGAATTTGAATGTATGCAATCATGGGTTACCGGACTAGATGTTGAAGAAGGGGATGCGACACTTGCAATATATGAAGGAAGTCATATTTATCACCAAGAATTTGCGGATACTTTTAAAATTAAAGAAAAAAAGGGGTCAAAGGGAGATTGGTATAAATTATCAAGCGAAGAGGAAGATTTTTATACAAACAAAGGTTGTGAAAAGATGAAGATTACGGCTCCAAAGGGAAGTCTTGTCTGTTGGGACAGTAGAACAATACACTGCGGAGTCGAGGCAAATCAAGGTAGAAACCGAGAAAAATTGAGGTCGGTTGTCTATTTGTGCTATAAACCAAGAAGTCAAGCAAAGGATGCATTTTTGAAAAAAAAGAGAAAAGCTTTTGAAGACATGAGGTCAATGAACCACTGGCCCGAAAAAGGAAAATTATTTGGAAAAAAACCAAATACTTATGGAAAAGATATACCTGAAATAACTCCTATTGAAAAGCCAAAATTAACAGAATTGGGAAAAAAACTAGCGGGTTTTTAATAAAAATGAAAGAATTAATAAAACATGTAAAATAGTAAAAAAAGCTTGACATTTTTTTTAATGTAAATTATAATAAAAAATTAGATGAAAAGACTTACAAAAAAACAA
>Ga0115007_10000343_pt1 | contig 30932 bp, 28 predicted proteins | sample ArcOceMetagenome_2_FD_87166 | JGI IMG/M metagenome (GOLD analysis project Ga0115007, IMG submission 87166) | Marine eukaryotic phytoplankton communities from Arctic Ocean - Arctic Ocean ARC135M Metagenome | ecosystem: Environmental > Aquatic > Marine > Oceanic | place: Arctic Ocean | collected...
GGTATCGTTTTAGAAGGAAGTTTATCAAATAATAACCTTACTGTTTCAGATCTAAACACTGGGACTTATATAGTAAAACTATATGCTGGTGAAAACACAGGCGTAGCAAGATTTGTAATTAACAGATAATTATAAGGTTTTAATAAATATTTTAAGGGCTTTCTCATTTGAGGAAGCCCTTTCTTTTTGGCCTATTCAGATATTATAGCAATACTTTAATGAATGCTTGGTGAGAGAAAATAATAGACTTATCATTGCACTCAATTATCGCGGGATGGAGCAGTGGTAGCTCGTCGGGCTCATAACCCGAAGGTCATAGGTTCGAGTCCTATTCCCGCAACTACATTACAGCCTTAGACATCAGTCTAAGGCTGTTTTTTTGTTATAGGGAAATGAACTACACCGTGTTGTATTTATTCACTACAGTATGATAGGATTTATGTGGGTTACACATCAGACGTAGTATCGAGGTTTCACTTTCACAATAGTTTGTCAAAAATGTATGTACGCTAGAATATCGACAGTATATAGTGGTCTACACCAAAGACTTGGAATCAATGAGCGAGGCAATTAAAGGTAAGAAGGAGTTAAATTTTTTAGAGGAAGAGCTTATTTAAGGGATTACATTAGAAACCAGAATGGCTAACGAGGGCTGATATCTCTCGGCTGACGGACGAAAGTTGTTCCCGCAACCATACAAGAAGGCTTTTGCCTCTCCTTTTTATTCTCTAGGTTTCAGAATAATATTATCAAGCAACCTCACCCCTTCATATTCTATAACGGTAAGTAGTGCAGCACTCTCACATTTTTCTAAGGATGTTATTTCTTCTAATGTTTCAGTGTCTACGGCTACAAAATAGTCTATTGAGGCTCCTTTTTGTGCCTCTATGAACTGTTTAGCCTTTTTGATGGCGTCTATTAGGCTTATTTCGTTTAGGTCGCTTACAAGGCCGGTGAGAGCCTTGTAAATAAACGCAGCATTGTTTCTCCCCTTGTCAGATAAGCGAATGTTCCTAGAGCTCATAGCTAGTCCGTTTGGTTCTCGCTTTATAGGCACTATAACTATTGTGGGCGGTGAGTCGATTAAAGCCGTTAGTCTTTTAGCAACCACAGTTTGTTGAAAGTCCTTTTGCCCAAAATACGCTTCATCTGGGGCTACAATTTTATAAAATCTGTATAGCACATTACACACACCTTGGAAATGCCCCGGCCTGCTTTCACCCTCTATTTTCTGATCTATACCCACTAAATCAAATTCCTGTTGAACATACTCTTTTGGATAAACATCCTCGTATTTCGGAAGAAATAGGACATCGCAACCGTGTTTAATGAGAAGATCGATGTCTTTTTCTATAGGTTTCGGATATTTTTCTAAATCGGCCATCTCCCCAAATTGGGTGGGATTTACAAATATGCTACATACTGTAATATCTGATTTAGTTACACTCGCTTCTACTAAAGAAGCGTGTCCTGCGTGGAGTGCTCCCATAGTAGGCACAAAACCGATTGTAACTTTTGGGTTGTCTGTGCGTATAGAGTTTAGATAGTTATAAAGATCTTCTGAAGCTTTTATTATATGCATATATATACGAAAAAAATATTTAAAATACAATAGTGCCGCGTGATTATTATAGCTAAACACGGCAGTATCTTTGCAATTGTAAAACATTAAGACGTTCTATGGATAATACACAAGAAAGAAAAAAAATTCTATTTATCTCTTCTGAGATGAGACCGTTTTTAGACGGAGATACTCCATTGGCAGAAATCGCAAGGTACTTACCTCAAAAAATTCAAGAAAAAGATAACGAGGTTAGAATCTTAGTTCCACGCTTTGGTGTAATTAACGAAAGAAGAAACAGACTACACGAGGTAGTTCGTTTATCAGGAATGAATATCACTATAGATGATAATGACAACCCGCTCACCATCAAAGTGGCGTCTATTCCCAATACCAAAATGCAAGTTTACTTCTTGGACAATGAAGACTTCTTTCACAGAAAATTCATCTACAATGACGAGAACGAAGAGTTCTTTGCCGACAATGATGAGAGAACTATCTTTTTTTGTAAAGGAGCTTTAGAAACAGTTAAAAAATTAGGCTGGTATCCAGACATCATTCACTGCCAAGGATGGATGACCAGTTTAATACCGCTTTATCTAAAAACTATTTATAAAGACGAACCAGTGTTTTCTAATGCTAAGGTCATATACTCCGTATATGAAAATGATTTTAAAGAAGATCTAGGTCAAGACTTTATGCGTAAAGCAAGTCTAAACTATATAGAGGACCAAGAGCTTGAGCCTTTTTCTAAGGCAGACTGTACTAGCATGCACCTAGGCGGCATTATGCACGCAGATGCTGTGGTACGATGTGATGATATTGATTCGGAAGTGGAGTTGAAACTATCTGCTTCGCAGAAACCGATTTTGAATCATACAAATGATCAAATAGCAGACAACTACCTGAATTTTTATAATTCATTGTTGACTGAAAAGGAATAAAAAAACGTGAATAAAAACAATTTTAAAATAAAAGCTAAGGGGTTAATGCCCCTTTTCTTTTTGCTCATTTTTTTTGGAGCATGTAAAAAGGAGTCTACACAAATAGGTGTTGGTTTGAGTGGCGATTTGACGGGTAGTGACACTACGCTTACGTATCAGAATATAATTACACGAACCGTGCTAGACGACTCCCTTTCTTCAGATAATTTAGCAACCAATATACTAGGAGTAATTAACGACCCTATATTTGGCTACGGTAAGGCAAGTCTAATTGTAGAGCCCTTGCTAACGGAAGAAGGCGGCGATTTTACAAACAAAGATATAGACTCGGTCGTGCTTGTATTGAACTACGATATTGACCAAGTAGTGGGTTTTATTCCTAAGCTTCTTAGATATGGAGACATGGAAAGTGAGCTAGAGATAGAAGTATATCAGTTGCTAGATACGTTAGAAAATAAGAGGTATACGCATAAGTTTAACCCAACACTTGGTACTAAGCTAGGCCAGTTTACGGGTAAGTTTAGTTTTGATAGTGTATCTAGAGTGGTAGATGGAGAATCTATAAAAGTGGCACCACAAATGGCTATTACATTAGATAATTCATTTGGCACAACTCTCTTTAATAATGTCTCAAGTACAACGGCCTTTAAGAACGCACTTAAGGGTTTGGTAGTAGTGCCAAAGTCTAATCCTATATCTGGAGAAGGAGCTATAGTAGGTATAGAGGCCTCTAATCCGTTTTCTGGAATTACCGTGTACTACGACGATTCTCTAACTAAGGTTTTCCCGTTAGGTTCTTCATCGGCCAAGATCAATCTTTTTGAAACAACTCCTTCTGGGGCCATTGCCTCACAAATGAGCGGAACTGGACATTTTGGTACTACATATGCACAATCTCTTGGAGGCACCAAAATAAAGGTAAATATACCTGAGCTTGATTCTTTTATAGCAATGGGAGAAGAAATAGTAATAAACGAAGCTTCTATTAATTTCATAGTCGACGCTTCAAGTGTTACCTCAAATTATCCTGTTCCTTCTAGATTACTACTACAAATACCGGATACTACCGGCGGTTTAGCGGGTGACAAGTCTATAATCTTTATTGATGCTTTTGATAGATTAAATAATCCGAATTTTGCCGGATTGGCAAACTACGGAGGCGATTATTCAGAAGGGGGATATACCTTTAGATTCAATCGATATCTACAGCAATTAGTAAAGGAGTATATAGCTACTGGGGTAAACAATTTCAATGGATTTTACCTTAGCGTACCGTCGGATTTTCCCGTTACGCCAGCCAGAACTGTGCTAAATACAGACAACACTACAGGAGCTATGAAAGTTTCTATTACTTATACCAAACTGAATTAGACTCAATCTGTTTAATTTGTAGTAATGTCAGATCTTAAACTAGTCGCTAGACAAGATGAAAATCACCAAAGTGTGATACGTGTTGGCAATGAGACCATAGGAGGCAAGGAGCTTTGCTTAATAGCGGGTCCGTGTGCTGTAGAATCAGAACAACAGCTAGATGAAATCGCAAAAGGCGTTTCAGACTTAGGTATAAAATTCATGAGAGGTGGTGCATATAAGCCACGAACATCTCCCTATGCTTTTCAAGGACTTAAAAAAGATGGCCTTAGGCTACTAAAGAACGTTTCGGATAAATACGGCGTTAAGATAGTAACAGAAGTGTTGGATACGTCACTTATAGAAGAGGTTTATCCGTATGCAGATATCTTACAGGTTGGTTCTCGTAACGCAAAAAATTATGCTTTCTTAAAAGAACTAGGCAAAATAGACAAACCTATCTTATTAAAAAGAGGTATGTCAAGCACCATTTCAGAATGGTTATTGGCGGCAGAGTATATTTTACTTGGAGGTAATGAGAATGTGATATTGTGCGAAAGAGGAATCCGAACTTTTGATACCTCAGTGAGAAATACAATGGACATTGCAGCTATTCCTTTGGCTAAAGAATTGAGCCATTTGCCCGTAATAGCAGACCCAAGTCAAGGAACAGGGAAAAGAAGTCTCGTAACTCCGCTGTCGCTGGCTGCAATAGCAGCAGGAGCAGATGGACTGATGATAGAGGTGCACAATGATCCAGAAGAAGCTCTTTCTGATGGTTTTCAATCTATGTATTTGGATAGTATGAAGGATATGATGCAGGTGCTCAAAATGCAAGCAGAACTCTCTGGCAGGTCATTAGACTTAAAACGCATAGCTGCTGAAGTAATATGAACTTAGCAATAGTAGGTGCTACTGGTATGGTGGGCCGTACCATGTTACAGGTCTTAGCGGAGCGTGATATTGAGGTAGAAAATCTGTATCCCATAGCTAGCTCAGCTAGTATAGGAAAATTCATAGAATATAGAGGAAAAGAATATCCCATTTGTGTTTTAGAAGACGCGATAACCAAAGATATAGATTTTGCTCTTTTTTCTGCAGGAGGGTCTATTTCAACAGAGTGGGCTCCTAGGTTCGCTGCAAATGGAGTTACGGTTATAGACAATTCGTCTGCTTGGCGTATGGATGAAAACTGCCCTTTGGTAGTCCCACAAATAAATCAAGATTCAATACAGAGCCGACATAAAATCATTGCGAGTCCAAATTGCTCTACCATTCAGATGGTGATGGCTTTAAACCCATTGCATAAAATGTACGGCATCAAAAGACTCGTTATTTCTACGTATCAATCTGTTTCCGGTACAGGTAAGGCTGCCGTAGAACAGATGGAAGAGGAGAGAGTAAATGGCACATCGTCTAATATGGTGTATGCTTACCCTATTGACAGAAACTGCATTCCTCATTGTGATGTATTTTTAGAAAATGGGTATACCAAAGAAGAAATGAAACTGGTACACGAAACCAGAAAAATATTTAGAGATCCCAATATTGCTATCACAGCTACAGCCGTGAGAGTACCCGTGACCGGAGGGCATTCAGAATCTATCAACGTGCAGTTTGCAAGGCCTTTTCTGCTAAGCGAAGTCAGAGACTTGCTCGGCAATGCAGAAGGAATAATGTTGGTAGACGATGTAGCAAACAATAAATACCCTATGCCGCTAGATGCTCATCATAAAGATGAGGTGCTAGTAGGTAGACTGAGAATAGATGAATCGCAACCTAATACTCTTAATATGTGGGTGGTAGCAGATAATCTAAGAAAAGGAGCTGCGACTAACGCAGTAGAAATTTTAAAAAAATTAATATCATAAACATGCCTGCAGGATTTTTTTCAATACCCGTTTCTAAAGTAAAAAGAGAAACAAAAGATGCCGTAAGCATCACATTTAATGTGCCGCCACTTATGGCTCCTCAATATACTTATAAAGCAGGACAATATCTTACATTTAGTGTAGTGATAAATGGCGAAGAGGTGCGTAGATCCTATTCTATGTGTTCCAGCCCCGTAACAGGAGAAGCTATAACTATAGCCGTAAAAGAAGTAGAAGGTGGTAAAATGAGCACACATCTTAACGCTTCTGTAAAAGAAGGAGACGTGATAGACATCCTGCCACCAATGGGTAAGTTTATCTTAGATCCCAATCCTGCTGCGAACAACAATTATATGCTTTTTGGCGGAGGTAGTGGCATTACTCCTCTTGTGAGTATTGTAAAAACAGCCCTAAAAAGGGAGCCAAACAGCAAATGCTACTTAGTATATGCAAATAGAGATGAGGATAGTGTTATTTTCAAGAGCGAACTAGACGCCTTAGAGGCCGCTCACGAGAACTTTAAAGTGATTTACTCCTACGATACGCCAAGTGCAGATTGGAGTGGGTTAAGTGGGTTTTTAACGCCAGAAAATATTTCTGAGTTAGCCAGACAAGAGTTGGGACTAAATTATCCTATGGCTAAATACTATACCTGCGGCCCAGCTCCAATGATGGATGTGGTTGTAAAAGGGCTACAGTCTATTGGAGTGCAAGATGACAGCATTAACACAGAATATTTTACGGCTAAGGTAAAAGAAGAGAATGTGGAATCTGCCGAATCTGGTGCTGCAAACTATAGTGACGAGGTAATAGAACGCACTATATCCGTAGAGGTGTATGGCGACAAAAAAGATATCAAAGTAAAACCTACAGAAACTATTCTAATAGCGGCACAAAATGCAGGAATGGATCCTCCTTACAGTTGTACCGTGGGCGTGTGTACCACATGTAGAGCAAGGTTAAAAAGCGGACGTGCTAGTATGGAAGAACGAGAAGGACTGAGCGATTCAGAAATAGAAGGAGGATATATCCTTACTTGTCAAGCTCATCCTTTAAGTGACGACGTTGACTTAGTTTTTGAGTAGTACTTAAGATAATATTTTTACCTGAAAACCACCTTCGGTTTTCTTTATGGTAAGACCTTCATCATAGTAAATACCCATGTCGTGCTTTGGTATTTTATAGTCTAACAAACCAGCTTGTGTCATAAATTCACGTACATCCTTTTCAGTTTCGAAAGTTTCGTTTTGTTGAGTACGTAGAGGTTTATGTTTCGTCGTATCAGAGGTAGGCTTATAATTCTCTAGCATGCTCTTTATTTTTTCTAAGTAAGCATCGTCTATATCTATGGGCACAGCAATGGTGATAACCTTCTTCTGGTTTTTGGCCATCCAAAATTGCGAGCGACAAGAGCTACTGCAGAATTGAGCGGTTTTCCTATTAGCTAAAAAGTCTTGACTACAGTTTTTGCATTTGAGGGCAGACGTTTTGTGATTTTGCTGAAATCCCTTGGTGGTTCTATATAAAGCTATCTGTTGTTGCATAGCACGAATCTAGAGCCAAGCACTGTAACGTTTATTAACGCTTAAAACAATAGGTGAATAGAAAAAGGTACAACTATTAGATATCCCAAACAGAATGCCTACGTTGCGTAAGGTAGTGTCTGATGTTTAACCAGAAAGCTAGAATGGCATATATAATAACAGGGCTACCAAAAGTAAAAAACGACACATAAATAAAATACAAGCGTATGGTGCTAGATCTTATATTAAGTTTTTCTCCTAAATATGAGCAAACACCAAAAGCGTAGTTTTCTATGTTTTTTTTGATTTGATCCATTACTGTGGTCTGAGTAATATTTTCTTGCCTAAGTTACACTCTAAACAACGCTGCGATGAGCAATATGTTTTATGTAAATGAAGCAGTGCTTGCGAAGTTAAAGCATTTTTGCTAGATATTCCTATTGTTTTCCAGTTGCTAATTATGCTGTTTTTTTCAGAGGCTATAGATTCTAAGTAGGAAAGAGCCTGGTCTGTAGCGGTGTCCATTTTCTCTTTTTCATAGAAAAAAACAAAGGGGACAATAGCATTTAGAAAAAGGTGATTTACAAAACCAGCAGATATTTTTTTACTCTTCTTTTCTGATGTTTTATTAAAAGTATAGTGCGTTTCCCAATAGTCAGATAACGAAAAATCCAACAATGTTTTAACGGTGTCCACAGGAGGCAATGCCAATACCTGCGGAATAAACTCCGGTACGTGATGAAAAAAGGCAGCTAACTGTGCCAGTTTTACGGTAGGCAGATTTAAAGGACGAATCTTGCCGGTTTTTAATTGTGAGCTAATAACCGACAATCCATATTTGGTTTTAATAAAAAACCACTCACTCTGTAAGCCGGTATAGTATGAATCTTCTTTTGGAGCATCGAGCAACCCAGCTGCACCAAAAAACAACGCTTCAAGTTGAAACAAAGATTTATGATGTTTCTGTACTAAATCGTACGTAACTTTTTGTGTTAGCTCTTCGAAAGCCTCTGTGTTAGCAGGCATACCAAAACTGCGGACTATAGCCGTAAAGAAAGCCTGATTCCAGTTGCCGTTAGACGAGCTTAGGTAACTATCGAACAAGGCACAACGAACTTCAAGCCGCTCTATAATCATCCTATCTAACCAGTTATTTACATCAAAGGAGCTCACTTCGGCTAGTTGTCCTTGGCACGGCACAAATGCCTTGGTATCCATAAGTTCCTTATACTTACGCAGAGCATTTGGCTCTATATGCTCACCTATAGCTATGGTCGGTATTTTAGTGCCATCTTCTCTGTATGCGTCTTTGCTTACTGAGTAGCAGGCGTGTAACACCACACTATTAAAAGCGGAATCTTTTTGATGTCCGTGCTGATCCCACTCCCTGCTGTCTACATGTATTTCCACTGAGCCATGGTGTACAGCATCTCCTATGCGTATCTGTGCTTGGTCAAAGTCTGGGCCATTACTTCTATTTAGAAGGCCTTGTTTTATAATCTGTACGCTTGCCCCATCTGTAGTAGTGAGTGAATTAGCTTTGTACAACTGATACTCCCAGATAAACTGGAGTAGATCCTCGTTGTACCCAAAACTCATAGATGAGTAGTGAAGGGTTTGGTTTCGGCTGCTAGTTCTTCAGCCTTAGCTCTTGCTGCTTCCGCAAAGTCTTTCCCGCTAGAAGCATAAATTATTCCTCTAGATGAGTTTATAAGTAGTCCTCCGTTTTGGTTGGTTCCGTTTTGGCATACTTCAGTGGCACTGCCTCCTTGCGCACCAACACCAGGTATTAATAAAAAATGATCTGGGACTATGGCTCGTATTTCTTGTAAGGCTTTAGCCTTAGTAGCACCTACAACAAACATCAGATTTTTCATAGATCCCCATGTGCTTACACGCTTCAATACGGTTTTATATAGAGGCGGGTCATACCGTTCGTTGGTTTGAAAATCTAGGCTACCTGTATTGGATGTAAGCCCAAGAACAATCGTTATTTTATTATCAAATTTTAAGAAGGGCTCCACACTATCTAGACCCATATAGGGTGCTACGGTAAGTGCATCAAAATCCATTGTTTCAAAAAACGCCTTAGCATACATAGTACTCGTGTTGCCTATATCTCCTCGCTTGGCATCTGCTATGCTTAGAATATTGCTCGGTATTAGTTCTCTGGTTTTTTCTAAAACTCGCCATCCCTCACTGCCAAGCTGTTCGTAGAAAGCAGTATTGATTTTATAGGACACTGCGAAATCCTTAGTGGCGTCTATTATCTCTTTATTAAACTGTAAAATACCGGTAGCATCTTTAGTTATTCCGTCAGGAAGCTTAGTAATATCCGTATCTAGACCTACGCATAAGTAGCTCTGCTTTATTTTTATTTCAGCAATAAGTTGGGCAACATTCACACTTCAAAAAAAAGTAAAATAGTGTGTAATTTTAGAATTATTTACATTTACGGCCGATAATGAATAAGTATTTTACAATTGTTTTAGCTGTGGTCCTAAGCACAGCGTCAGTGTATGCACAAGATAAGGGAGTCTTTAGTGGAAATTTACAATCAAACTTTTCTGTTTTTTTAAAAGATTCACTGATTGGTGCTACCGAAACGGCATCTCCCCAATATGGCAAGCAAATTAGTTCTGCAGAAACGTGGTTGTTTTTAAACTACGACATCAAAGGTTTTCATTTCGCGGCTAGGTATGATTTGTTTAACAATAGTAACCTACTTAATCCTTCGGGAGCATTTACAGGCCAGGGATTAGGGTATTGGCAGATTAAAAAAAACGTAGGAGATTTAGAAATTACCGTAGGATCTTTTTATGACCAGTTTGGCTCGGGTGCTGCTTTTAGGGCGTTCGAAAACAGGCTTATTGGTATAGACTATGCTATGGAAGGCGTTAGGTTAAAGTACAACCTAAAAAACGACCTAACCGTCAAGGCATTTACAGGGAAACAAAAAGGGTCTCAACAAAATAGATTTGAAACATCACCACAGATTATTAAGGGAATCAATGCAGAAAAGTCGCTTCGATCCGCTGATGGTAATATTCTAAACTTAGGGGTGTCTGCAGTTAATAGAACATTGGACGAGAGCACTATGACAGATATAGTGACTCAAATAAATGGACTACCACTAGAGGAGAGGTTTTATCCTAAATACAATGTGTATGTGCTCAATGGGTATTTCAATGCGAGCTATAAAGACTTTGGGTTTAATGGGGAATACAATTATAAAACCGAAGAGGCTATAAAAAATGTAGCAGGCAATTCGCTGTTAAGCAGAGACGGCTCACTTTTTACTGGAGGAATAAGCTACTCTAAAAGAAAACTAGGGAAAAAGAAACAAGGCGGAATAGGTGTAAACGTACAATACAGAAGAATTGAAAACTTCCCGCTTACAGTGTCTCCGTATGTTAACTTACCTCTACTTCAGGGTATTATGACTTACCAACCAAGTATGAGTAGACAGGCGAGTTATAGAATGCTTGCCAGGTACCAAGCACCCGCACAATTTTCTGGAGAGCAAGCATTTCAAGCGGAGGTAATGTATTCTCTGAGTAAAGCGACTAATGTGACCCTTAATATATCTGAGATAGTAGACCTAAATGGGAAAGAGCTTTTCAATGAAAAATTTGTGCAAGTAGAGCATAAGTTCAACCGAAAATGGAAAGGTAAAATCGGGCTACAAATGATTACATATAATCAAGCTATTTATGAAGGTAAAGATCTTAAAAAAGCAAAAAACGTAGAAACATTTACTCCTTTTGGCGAAGTGTCTTACAAAATAAATCGGAGAAACAGCATAAGACTAGAGTCTCAGATGCTTAATACACAGCAAGATTTAGGTAGTTTCTATCATGGCATACTAGAGTGGACTAGCTCTCCTAAGTTTACGGTGGCCGTAAGTGATATGATAAACACTAATCCTGTGAGAATAGTGAACACTACGCTAGCAGATCAGGTGCTACACTACCCTAGTGTATTTGTGAAATACAATGTAAAAACCACTTCGTTTACCGCGGCATATATTAAGCAGGTAGAAGGTGTCGTATGTACGGGAGGTATTTGCAGATTAGAGCCAGCCTTTAGTGGCATACGCTTTACATTGACTACTCAGTTTTAGGCGTTTCTTATTGAGTAAGTATGAATGCTTGCTCTTTGTAGATATGTGTAAAGTGGGCTCTTAAAGCTTTTGCGTCGCTATGGTCGTCAGAACTGGCAGCTACTACCCTATGAAGTCCTCTTATGTTGGTGATCACACCCTCTTTTCCACTGTCCCTTACTCTTTGTAACATTCTATCGGCGTTAGATTTTTTTCCAAAACTGCCCACTATTATTAGATAGCTACTGTTAAGATTTATACTGCCGTTTTTTTCAGGTTCAGTTTCTGCAAAGGTTTCTTCTATATCTACTATTTCGGTATTTTCAGGGACTATCTCTTCGGTTTCTGTATAGTTATCCATGTTATCTACATCTTCTATAGTAGCGTTTTCTACTGTTGGCAGATCTCCTTTTTCAGCAGTGTCAGAACCGGAACCTGTTATTTCAGAAGTCGAGTTAGAGGTAAGAGGTCTAAAAAAAACGAACCATACGAAAGCACAAAAAGCGATACTATAAGCAAACCATTTCAGGAAATTCATACGACAAAAGCATATGTACGGAGCTTACAAAAACAAAAAGCCTCACACTTTCGTGCAAGGCTTCGGGTTTCTTATTGAAAAAGGTCTACTTAGCAGCAGCAAAACGCTTCGCTATTTCGTCCCAATTGATTACGTTAAAAAATGCAGCAACGTAGTCTGGTCTTCTGTTTTGGTAGTTTAGGTAGTATGCGTGTTCCCATACATCGAGTCCTAAGATAGGAGCTCCTCCACAGCCTATTCCTGGCATAAGTGGATTGTCTTGGTTTGCAGAAGAACAAATTTCTAATTTGCCATTCTTCACACATAACCATGCCCATCCAGACCCGAAACGGGTACCAGCGGCAGTAGTAAATAAGGCCTTAAACTCATCAAAGTTTCCGAAAGCGGTATTAATAGCATCAGCTAATTCTCCTGTAGGAGTTCCGCCACCATTAGGGCTCATAGCAGTCCAAAACTGATTGTGGTTATAGTATCCACCCCCATTATTTCTTACACCGGCATTATTCATATCCATTCCTGTACAAATCTCCTCTATGCTTTTACCAGCAAGGTCGGAACCTTCTATAGCGGCATTTAGCTTAGATGTATATCCGTTGTGGTGTTTGCTATGGTGTATCTCCATAGTGCGAGCATCTATGTGTGGCTCTAGTGCGTCGTATGCGTACGGTAGTTGTGGTAATTCAAATGACATAATATTTTTCCTTTAATTGTTTGAGTTCAAATTTAATACTAGAACATCAGAATATTAAATTTGTTTAGTTATAGTGGCATTAGTGGAGGTTATAGTTGGGCTTTTTTAGTTTCTTCTCGGTACAATTGTGCTAAACAATAATCACTCGAACTGACAAAAAAGGATCAAAAGGTTTTTAGATGGGATTGTCATTTCAAGTGAAACCATCTCTAATGTTTTTGTGTCGAGAAGTGAACATCCACTATCTTCGCAGCACCAAATATGTCCATAGTAGAAACCATACAAAACCGTAGATCTATATTTCCAAAGCAGATGAGTGGCGAACAAGTGCCACAGGAAGTCATAGACAAAATGCTAGAACTGGCTAACTGGGCACCTACACATCGCAATACGGAGCCGTGGCGGTTTAAGGTGTATAGCGGAGATGCTATGAACAGTATGCTGGACTTTTGTAAACAATGCTATATTCGAGACACACCAGCTGAAAAATTTAATAGCTCAAAACTAGAAAAGATAGAAAAACGAAAAGAGCAGGTGAGCCATATCGTGGCGATCTGTATGGATAGAAATGAAATTCTTCCAGAATTTGAAGAAATAGCGGCTACTGCTATGGCAGTCCAAAATATGTGGCTGTATCTCGCTAGTACAGAAAAGTATGTCGGCTACTGGAGTACACCAGGATACGCCTTGGGAGATGAGTTTAGTGCTTTTCTGCACTTGCCAGACGGAGAGCGATGCTTAGGATTGTTTTATATAGGAACTATAGCAGAAGGTGCTTTAGTAGCAGAAGGTAGGAGGGGAGACTGGAGAGAGAAGGTTAAGTTTGAGGGATGAGAGTCTTGTCTTTTATATTGACAGTTCTAGTTTTGGCATCTTGCAGCAGAAAGAATTTCTACGATCATAATCAAGATTTGCTTCTGGGATTGCTCAGCTTCAATGGTATGGAACTAGCTCAGACTATAATTATGAAAAAGACATAGATCTCAATACAATTAAACTTAAAATGTGTAATCAGTAGCTTTTATTTTTTAGCACGTTTCACTCTTCCACCATTCCACTCTCCACATTATATTTGCCCTATGTCTTCCAGACTTCACATATACAATACACTAAGTAAGCAAACCGAAGAGTTCCAGCCTATAAATCCGCCTTTTGTGGGGATGTACCTCTGTGGTCCTACGGTATACGGGGATCCACACTTAGGACATAGCCGCGGTGCGGTGATGATGGATGTGCTTTTTAGATACCTTACACACTCGGATTATAAGGTTCGCTACGTGCGAAACATCACAGATGTGGGCCATCTGCTAAACGATGCAGACGAAGGAGAAGACAAGATAGGAAAGATAGCCAAGGCTAATCAGGTAGAGCCTATGGAAGTAGCTCAGCAGTATACAAATGCGTATCATAATGCTTTGCAAAAAATGAATGTATTACCTCCTAGCATAGAGCCCAGAGCGAGTGGTCATATCATTGAGCAGATAGAGATGATACAGGAAATTATCACTAACGGCTTTGCCTATGAGAGTAACGGTTCAGTGTATTTTGATGTATTGAAATATGCAGAAACAAATGATTATGGTAAGTTAAGCGGACGAAAAATAGAAGACCTAATAGCGGGTGCTGGCGAAGAAAGAAGAACCTTAGAAGGTCAAGAAGAAAAGAAAAATCCAAATGACTTTGCTCTTTGGAAAAAAGCAACTCCGGAGCATATCATGAAATGGAATAGTCCGTGGAGTCTTGGGTTTCCAGGGTGGCATATAGAGTGCTCGGCTATGAGCGAGAAATATCTAGGTAAGCAGTTTGATATACACGCAGGCGGTATGGATCTGCTATTCCCACATCACGAGAGTGAGATAGCACAAACGACGGCTTGTAAGCACAACACTCCAAAATACTGGATGCACAACAATATGATTACTATCAACGGTCAGAAAATGGCGAAAAGCTTGAATAATGGTGTGTTGATAGAAGAACTATTTAGCGGTAATCACCACTTGCTAGAACAAGCGTATACACCCATGACTTTGCGTTTCTTTTTGCTGCAAGCACACTATAGAAGTACACTAGATTTTAGTAACGAGGCACTGCAAGCAGCAGAAAAAGGCCATCAACGATTGATGAATGCAGCTTCCAAGTCTGAAGGGCTACCGACTTCTGAAAGTAGCGATATGGATGTGCAGACTTGGAAAGGTAAACTCTACGAGCAAATGAATAATGATATGGCAACACCACAGGTGATAGCTACATTATTTGAAGCGGCCAAATGGATCAATGAGATAGATGCCAAGAAACTAAAAATCAAGTCCGAGGATAAAGCCATTCTTCATGAGACATTCCATACATTCACCTTTGGAATACTTGGATTACAATCTGAAGTAGGAGGAAATAACGAAGCTCTAGATGGCGTTATGAATATGGTGCTAGAGATTCGTAAATCTGCCAAAGAAAACAAAGACTGGCCTACTGCAGACAAGATACGGGATGGCTTGAAAGAAGCCGGTGTAGAAGTGATGGATGGTAAAGAAGGAAGCACTTATAAATTGAACTAATGAAATTGACTAAAATTATTTTAGCTTTTAGTTTTCTTCTCTCGCTCTGTATAACGAGCTGCAAAGATCAACCGAAGGATACAGGAGAAAAGCCACTTACAGAAACAAAACCGACATTTACCTTAAAATTTGATGCAGATAGTGCGTACAGATATGTGCAAGAACAGGTAGACTTTGGGCCGCGAGTTCCGGGTACTTCTGCTCACGCTAAGACGGCTATTTATTTGCAGAACAAACTTGCTCAGTTTTGCGATACAGCTTTTACGCAGTATGGAAGTGCTACAAGTTACAAAGGCAAAAATGTTGAGATAAAAAACATTATCGGCACCATAAACCCCAAACAAACAAAGCGAATACTGCTATGTGCTCATTGGGATACGAGACCCATGGCAGACCAAGATCTAGAAAGACCTACAGAGCCAGCCGACGGGGCAAATGATGGAGCTAGCGGAGCAGGAGTGCTCATAGAGATAGCACGTCAGCTGCAGGCTCAGCGTCCAGATGCTGGGGTAGATATTATATTCTTTGATGCAGAAGATATGGGAGATAGCCGAGGAGCAGCAGAGAGTTGGTGTCTGGGTTCTCAGCATTGGTCTAAAACACCGCATAAACCAAACTATGTTGCACGCTTTGGGATATTGCTAGACATGGTAGGGCCTACGGACGCCGTCTTTGCTATAGAGGGCCACTCCTGGCAATATGCTCAACGTTATGTAAAGCAAGTCTGGAAAACAGCCAGCAAGCTAGGTCACGGCAATCATTTTGTAAATTATCAAGGAGGCCAGTTGATAGACGATCATCTCTTTATCAATGAAATACGGGGTATTCCTACCTTAGATATCATACACTATGATGTGGTAAATAATACAGGTTTTGGTAAGTTCTGGCACAGACACAGCGACAATATGAGCTCCATAGACAAAAACACCTTGAAAGCTGTTGGTGAGACGGTTTTTCAGGTGGTGATGGAGTTATAAAAGCACATTCATCAACTTACTCATTCCCCTCTCTTTATTAAGCCCTTTGATATACCAAGCCGCACTAGCTTGATGCGTTCCAGGTGATGCTCTAGAAATGTTAGAGAAATCATCATCATACGAATACCCTACCGAAAACTTGTCGAACTGAATACCCAAAGCAACGGAGAAGAAATCTGAATCGCGAAAACTACCAAACCTTTGATGATAGCCTATACCCAGTTTTACAAATTTATATTGACTATATACCTGTGTTTCTATGATGGAATATTTTCCGTCCTGCTGATAAGTTGCTAGCCCTGCTAGGTTAAACTGGTTCAATTCTTTTATGTAGGCTAAGTTGCCTACGAATCGCATAGGCTGAATGCTGGTATTGCTAAAAAAAGAGATGTCTGGCTCGTTGAGCTGCTGTATTGCTAAGCCTAATAAGAAACCCTTGTAATATGCTGCAGCACCTATATCTAGTGTCGCATATTTTGTTGATTTATTTTCAAATGGTTCTGCATTAGGGTTCGTAAAACCGCTACCTGGGCTTATTTGATCTTCGAAACGAAGCCCTTCATAATCCATATGTTTTTCCCCGTAACCAAGATTTAGTCCGTACCTTGTTTCTACAGCACCAAACTTATGTCTGTAGTTAATATTGGCTTTAACATTGCTTGTTGTTAAAGGGCCAACTCTATCGTTTTTAAGTTCTAACCCAAACCCCAACCCGTTTTGCAGATTGTAGTTCGTAAGTAAGGAAGATGTAATAGGATTAAGCGGAAGAGTGGGCCACTGGTTTCTATAATTCAGTTGCACTCCAAAGTCGCTTTGTGCACCTACCAATGCAGGATTAAAGTGATTAATGTTGCCTGTTTTTTGGGTGAAAAGTGGATCTTGAGCCATAGAGAAAGCTGTAAGACCAACGAGAATAAAAAAGAGAGTACATTTTTTCATATACTCAAATATACTCAAAAAGGACTATCCTCTATAGATGAGAAATGCGGTGTATGCTATGTAACAGGCTAAAAAGAAGATGCCTGTTGGCTTACCTATTTGGTTTTTGGCTCGGCCCGTCATAAGACTAAAAATAATAAGACACGTAGCAACTAGCAGCACAATTATATCTGCATTCACTACCGGGTCATACTTCATAGGACTTATCATAGCACTGATACCTAGTACCCATAGTAGGTTAAATATGTTAGACCCTATGACATTGGCCACGGCTATGTCTGTGTTTTTACGATATGCTGCCATAGCAGAAGTTACAAGCTCTGGCAATGATGTGCCTATGGCTACTATAGTAAGCCCTATCAGATTTTGACTTAGCCCAAATTGTTCTGCTATTTTAATAGCCCCGTCTACCACCCACTTGCCTCCCAGAAAAAGGCCAACCATACCCAGCAAAATGAATAGGATAGACTTACCCATTGGTAAAACCTTGTCTGGAGCTTCTTCTATCATATCTGCTCGCCCTTCTCTGGCTAGTTTTATGATATAAACCATGAAGAGGGCAAAGAATAATATAAACACCACGCCATCTAATTGGCTAATCATTAGAGAATAGTCGGGATTAAATATTGGAGCATTAGCTGCAAAGGCAACTAAAAGTATGGCAATGATAGAAAAGGGGATCTGTGACATTACAGTGCTTTCCTTTATGGTAAGAGGATAGATAAATGCTGCCACACCTAAAATTAGTAAAATGTTGGCTATGTTAGAACCCACTACATTGCCTATGGCTATCTCAGAAGCTCCACTAGTGCTGGCTAGTATATTCACTATGAGCTCGGGCATACTAGTTCCCATACTCACTATTGTGAGACCTATTACTAAGTCTGAAATGTTATATTTTTTAGCTACCGATGCAGAACCAGATACTAACCAATCTGCTCCTTTTATGAGTAGCACAAATCCGACAACAAAAAGTATATACACTAGCATTTCGCTGCAAATATGATAAACTGCACGTGTTATTCTCTTAAAATCTTATGAATCGACGTGTAATAAAACCAAAAAGGGAAAATCGTCCATAGTGTTCAAACGAAAATATGACAAGAGTCACAGAACAAGTTTTGGGGTTTATTTGTCTTATATAAATACACAATAAACGAGTCAATTAATTTAAAGTACAGCTATTTGATACGTTTGCAATACACATCAAAACAACCATGAGGATTATAACAATTGCCATCGGCTTACTATTTTCTTTTTCAGCTTTAGCACAACAGTATACCGTAAGCGGCAGAGTAAAGGATGCGTCAAATGGCGAAACCCTTCTTGGTGCTACCATACTAATAAAAGGCGGTGGCGGAGCTATTACCAACGAATATGGGTTTTACTCTATTTCTTTAGAAAAAGGCACCTACCAGCTTACCTACAAATACTTAGGGTATAAAGATGAAGTGAAAATGGTAGTGCTGGAGGATAACCAAACTATAAATATAGAACTCTTGACTACGGCCAATGTGATAGGTACAGCGGTGGTTAGTGCAAAAGCATTAGAGAAAAGAGTAGAAAACAAAAAGATAAGTGTGGTAAAAATGGAGACTGCCAAGATTAAGGAAATCCCTGTAATCTTTGGAGAGGTTGATATTTTGAAAACCATAACCCTATTGCCAGGCATACAGTCTGCTGGCGAAGGAAATAGCGGGTTCAATGTACGTGGTGGCTCACAAGATCAGAATCTCATATTACTAGACGAGGCCACAGTTTATAATGCATCTCACTTGCTTGGTTTCTTTAGTGTATTTAATGGAGATGCTGTAAAAGATCTGGAAGTTTACAAGGGAGGTATCCCGGCAAAGTACGGAGGTAGATTGTCTTCAATAGTAGATATTAAAATGAGAGATGGTAATGCCAAGAAGTTTGCAGCCATTGGAGGTATAGGAACTATATCCAGTAGACTGACTCTAGAAGGCCCGATAGTAAAAGACAAGTCTAGTTTTATGATTGCGGGACGTAGAAGTTATGCTGATATGTTTTTACCGCTTGCCCCAGACGAAACCATTCAAAACAGTAAGCTCTTTTTCTATGATTTGAATTTAAAGGCTAACTGCGAGCTAAGTGATAAAGATATACTTTACGTAAGTGGATATTTTGGAAGAGACGTTTTAGGACTAAGCGAGCTGTTTGGTATTAACTGGGGTAATGCAACAGCTACGCTAAGATGGAACCACCTAGTAAATGAAAAAATGTTCGTGAATACGTCTCTTGTATACAGTGATTTTAACTATGGTGTAGATATCAATTTTGCAGAGAATGCTAGTTTTGGTTTGGATCAATCTATTAATGACGTATACATCAAATCAGATTGGACCAACTTTATCAATCAAAAGAGTAAACTAAACTTTGGTGGTCAGGTTATTTATCATCGCTTCAATCCGGGACTATTTGCTCCTAACAACGAAGAATCGGCTCTTATTTTCCAAGAAACACAACTTGAAAAAAGAAAAGCACTCGAGAGCGGCTGGTACATAGATCATGAGTATAAACATAGTACTAGACTAAACTTTAGATACGGTCTTAGATTATCTAGTTTTTCTAATATCGGAGGTTCAGAATATACGTACACTAAAAGTCAAGAAACTTTCGAACCTATAGACGCTCTTACAGATACAGCATTATATGGCAAAAATGAGTTTTATAACACCTATTGGGGATTAGAACCAAGAGCCTCTGTAAGCTATAACCTAAACACGACTACAGCCATAAAAGGATCTTATAATAGGACTTTCCAGTATGTACAACAAGCTACTAATACAGCCTCGGCATTTCCAACGGACCAATGGTTTAGTGTAAATGAGAATGTAAAACCTCAGCGTGCAGATCAGGTAGCGGTAGGTCTTTTCAAAAACTTTAACATTGGACTTGAAGCATCTGCAGAGGTGTATTATAAGTGGATGGATAACCAAATAGACTATAGAGATAATGCTGCTTTGGCATTTAACGAACAACTAGATGGTGAGTTGCTTACAGGAGATGGATGGGCGTACGGAGCAGAGTTCTATGTAGCCAAAACAGAAGGGACATCAAGCGGTTTTGTGTCTTATACCTGGGCCAAAACAATGAGACAAATAGATGGAATAAGCGGTAACAATCCTTACGTTGCTGGTTTTGATAGAAGACATAATCTCTCTGTAGTGTTCACACAGAAATTCAGTAAGAGACTACTTGCTACGGCTGCATTTGTATTTGCAAGCGGCCAGCCGCTTACTACCCCGGTGAGCAAGTATTTTTATAACGGAGAGTGGCAGTCTAATTATAATGACCAAGAAAGAAACAACTTTAGATTGCCGGCATATCACAGAGCAGATATTGGAGTCACACTAAAGAGCAAAGAGAAGCCAGACAAAAGATTTAAAAGCAATTGGAATTTTTCTGTATATAATCTCTACAATAGAGAAAACCCATATGCCATATACTTTAGAGAAATTGGGGATTCTGATTTAGAGAAATTTCCGAATGCAAAAGTGGGTGACACCGCAGCATTTCAAACCACACTTTTCAAAATAATACCAGCCATAACTTGGAATTTTGAATTTTAAATAGAACCAAAAATGAAAAAGATTTTATACATAATCGTAGCCTCACTTGTATTTGCAGCCTGCGAAAAAATAGTAGATATAGAAATACCTTCCGAAGACCCTAGGTTGGTCATAGAAAGCGAAATTTACAATATCAAAGATATTTGGAAAGTGAAACTTTCTTTAAGTCAGCCTTATTTTGACCAAGACAGTGCAGATGACGTGTCAAGTGCTTTAGTTTTTATAACAGAAATGGGTGGCGACACCGTTTTTCTGAATTACACAGACACGGGAATGTATGTGTCTGCTGATTCGCATCAGTGTATAGTTGGCAACTCGTATGAGCTTAATGTGGTATACAAAGATCAAACATATTCTGCCAATGAGCAATTACAAAACGCCTTTCCTATAGACACTTTAATGTCGTTTTTCTTGCCACCTAACGATAGGTCTTTCCCTACTGGGACGTATGTTTTCGTGCAAGGGAAATCTGACAGCTTTAAAACAAACTACTACCTTTTCAAAACATACAGAAATGACACGTTAAAATCTTCTGACTTGGATGACGATCAGTTTGGTTCTGTTTCATTACTCAACTCTTTATTTAATGTAAATGATATTTTGGGAGAGATAGCTTTGGGCAAGTTGCCACGCCCCATACTTTTTGACGTGGAAGAAAATGACACAGTACGTGTAGAGCAGTTTGCCCTTACCGAAGAGTATTATAAGTTTTTGACAGACGTAAATGCTCAACAAAGCAGAAGTGGAACTCCATTTGATCCGCCGCCTGCAAATCCAAATAACAACCTAAGTAATGGAGCTTTGGGTTATTTTGCGGTAGCACATAAAGAAAAAGTTACTTTAGTAATTGGGCAGTAGGATTTTTTAATTCTTCTCCCTTAGCTTATCCAAGAGTTGGTTTAGCGTATCAAACTCTAAAGGAGATAGTTTCTGATGATTTAGTATCACTTCATCTACCACGGCATTTAGTGTCTTTAGGGTTTTCTGTCCGTGCTCGGTAACATAAACATCCACTTGTCGCTTATCATAGGAGCAGGCTCCTCGTATTACTAGCTCTTTGGCACAAAGCTTATCTACTAGCCTAGATGCGTTTGACATTTTATCTACCATTCGCTTGGCTATCTCACTTACAGACACTGGCTTAGGGTGTTGTCCTTGGAGTATGCGAAGCACGTTGAACTGTTGCAAGGAAGTTTTGTGCTCCTTTAATGCAGAATTTATAAGCCCAGAAAAATAACTGTTGGTATATGATATGTTTACTATTGCTTTTTCTGCAAAGTTGGCAAATTCCTTTTGTTTTATTTCTTCTGCTATCCCCATTACATAAATGAACATACAAATATTACAAAAGTTTAGCGAGCCTTTTTGCACATCTATCTATTAGAGTCAAGAATAGACTGCAAATTGACCAAAACATATGACTATTGTAGTCTGTTCAATATACAAGTATGTCTAAATATTTACTATTAGCACTGTTTTTACTTCTCTTTTTTGCATTAGATTTTTATGTGTTTCAGGGTTTTAAACTTCTTATAAAAAAGTGGTTGCCCGCTTATGCAAATTGGTTTCACATTTTGTATTGGGCTATACCATTGGGACTCATTCTGTTTTTGGTTTTGTACAGCCTACTTTCAGAATATCCAGCTAAAAACATCGTGCAAATGTGGATAGGCAGCGTGCTTTTCGGTTTGTTTATCGCCAAAGTTTTCTGGCTTGTGTTTATGCTCTTAGATGATGTGGTGCGACTAGTCAAGTACTCTGGAACTAGCAGTTATAGTACCGAGAGTACTGTTAACGCCATAAGCAGATCGGAGTTTATAGTGACCAGTGGTGCTCTGGTAGCGGGTACGGTTTTTGGCACTTTACTGTATGGCATATTAAAAGGAGCACATAACTATCAGGTGCATAATAAAACACTCAAGTTAAAGAACTTGCCCTCTGCTTTCAAAGGTTTTAAAATTGTACAAATATCAGACGTACACTCAGGCAGTTTTTGGAGTAAGGACGGAGTGAGCAGAGGCATACAAATGATTCTAGATCAAAAACCAGATGTTATATTTTTCACAGGAGATTTGGTGAATAGCATATCGGATGAGTTTTTAGGTTTCAAAGATATGTTTGGCAAATTGCAGGCTCCACATGGGGTGTACTCTGTTTTGGGGAATCATGATTACGGAGACTATTCTCAGTGGCCAGATAAAAATGGAGTAACCAAAGAGCAGAACTTACAACAATTAAAAGACCATCACTCAGACATGGGCTGGAATCTATTGATAAATGAAAATAAGGTCATAGAAAAAGACGGAGATAAGCTTGCCATACTGGGGGTAGAAAACTGGAGTGCCCATCGTCGATTCCCGAAGTACGGTAAGCTAAGCGAGGCGTATGCTGGCATAGAAGATGTAGAAAACAAGCTACTGCTATCTCATGACCCAAGTCACTGGCGTGCAGAGGTGCTCAAGTCTTACCCTTCGATAGATGCCACGTTTGCTGGGCATACCCACGGCATGCAGTTTGGAATAGATACCAAGTATTATAAGTGGAGTCCAGTGAAATATCAGTACCCTGAATGGGCAGATCTGTACGAAGAGAATGGTCAGTATCTCTATGTAAATCGAGGTTTTGGATATTTAGGTTATCCTGGTAGAGTTGGTTTCTTGCCAGAGATTACGGTTTTTGAGCTGGAGACGGCTTAAACTTCAACAAAGGCAACTTTAGCCTTCACTAACTCAGTCAAAAACTTAGGATTCTCTTCTAGCTTATTACCGACCACTACCACATCTGCTCCCGCATTAAATACGACCTCTGCTTCTTCTTGGCTTGTGATACCACCGCCTACTATTACAGGAACATCTATTTCGTTTTTCACTGCTGCTATGAGTTTTGGGGAGGCATGATTGCTAGCGCCACTTCCACAATCAAGGTAGATGAGTTGTTGGCCTAGTTGAGTGCCTGCCAGTGCAGTAGCTGCAGCTATACCCGGCTTATCATTGGGTATAGGCGTAGTTCCGCTTATGTAGGATACGGTAGTGGTCCGTCCACCATCTACTAGTATATACCCTGTAGAGAGCAGCTCTAATCCAGATCTTTTAAGCCTGTAAGCAGACTCCACGTGCCTGCCAATAAGCAGGTCAGGGTTTCTTCCGCTAATGAGACTTAGAAGTAGTATGGCGTCTGCATTCTCGTCTATCTGGTTTGGGCTTCCAGGGAATATGATCAGAGGCTTGTCCGTTCTCTTTTTAAGTTCGGCTATACATGTTTTCATGTTGCCATCGGTCACCAAGCTGCCGCCTACAAAAAGAAAGTCTACTTGATCAAAACCGGGATGAAATACCAGATTATCTAATCGACTCTCGTCTGATTTATCTGGGTCTATTAGTACGGCCAACATTTTTTTATTGGTGGCGGCTAAAGATGATATTTTATGTAATATGCTAATAGTCTATCTGTTGCGAAAACGGGTTTTCTAAACCAAATTTCCAAGTTTAATTTTAAATATTTATTGATTTTTATCTTATCAACACGGCAAATCTCTTAAAAATAAGTCAATGATAAAATTTTATTGTATAAGTGTGGAAAACCCCACTTTATTATTGGGTTATTATGGGTGTATGTTTGACTTAAAACTCACTATAAATATTTAAGCCCCAAAAATATAATTATAGAGTTTATTTTTTTACATAACAAAAACCAAAAATTTAGAGAATGAGCACCAAGCCAACGTACAAAAAGAATGCATTAAAGTTTAAACGATTCAACACCAAGAATGGTATAGCCGCTGTAGACCTATACGATTATGAGTATAGAACATCCGTTATTAAAAACCCTGCTGGAGATGATGTTTTCAAAATGGAAAACGTAGAGGTGCCTAAAGATTGGTCTCAGGTGGCAACAGACATTTTAGCACAAAAATATTTTAGAAAAGCAGGTGTACCACAAGCAGATGGCACTACGGGGTCTGAAACATCTGTGAAACAAGTGGCACATAGACTTGCAGATTGTTGGAAAACTTGGGGTGAGCGTTACGGATACTTTGCATCTAAAAAAGATTCGCAGGTATTTTACGACGAGTTGGTGTTTAGCATATTAGGACAAATGGCTGCACCTAATAGCCCGCAATGGTTTAATACGGGTTTATATAATACATACGGCATTACGGGTAAGGCGCAAGGGCACTCATATGCAGATCACGAAACAGGGGAGGTAAAAAGATCAACATCGGCTTACGAAAGACCTCAACCACACGCTTGTTTTATTCTTTCTGTAGATGACGACTTGGTAAACGAAGGGGGTATAATGGACCTTTGGGTTCGTGAAGCACGTATCTTTAAATATGGTTCTGGTGTAGGTACTAATTTTTCTTCTATACGAGGAGCAAATGAGAAACTAAGCGGAGGAGGCAACTCTTCTGGACTTATGAGTTTCTTGAAAATAGGAGATAGAGCTGCAGGGGCTATCAAATCTGGTGGCACTACGCGTAGAGCTGCAAAGATGGTTTGTCTAGATTTAGATCATCCTGAGATTTTGTCTTTTATCAATTGGAAAAAAGATGAAGAAAAGAAAGTAAAGGCTCTTATAGACGCAGGATATGATTCTGGTTATGAAGGAGAAGCTTACGCTACCGTTTCTGGTCAAAACTCAAACAACTCGGTAAGAATACCAAACAAGTTCTTCGAAGCTCTTAAAAATGACGGGGAGTGGGACCTGATATCAAGAACAAATGGAAAAGCTATAGGGAGTATTCCCGCTTCTAAAGTGTGGGACGATATCTCTTTCGCTGCATGGGCCTGTGCAGATCCAGGGGTACAATACGATACTACTATAAATGAGTGGCATACCTGTCCAGAAGGTGGAAGAATAAATGCTTCTAACCCTTGTTCTGAGTATATGTTCTTAGACAATACAGCTTGTAATTTAGCGTCACTAAATCTTAGAAAATACTTCAACGAAGAAACTAAAGAGTTTGATGTAGAAGCTATAGAGTATGCATCTAGACTATGGACTGTAGTGTTAGAAATTTCTGTACTTATGGCTCAGTTCCCTAGCGAAGAGGTTGCTAGACTCTCGTACCAATATAGAACATTAGGTCTTGGATATGCTAATTTGGGATCTGTGCTTATGGTAAGCGGCATACCTTATGATAGCGAAGAGGCATTTGCTATATGTGGAGCTGTTACGGCTATACTTACAGGCACTTCATATGCTGCTTCTGCAGAGATGGCTAGTTTTATGGGAGCCTTTGACCAATATGAGAAAAACAAAGAGCACATGCTACGTGTGATGAAAAATCACAGATATGCAGCATATAATCTAGACGAATATGATGGATTGAGCATTAAGCCAGTAGGAATAGATCCTGCGTACTGTCCAGAGTATCTGCTTAGTCCTGCTACGGGAGCTTGGGACAAAGCGGTACAGTGGGGTGAGAAGTATGGTTATAGAAACGCTCAAACTACAGTGATAGCACCTACAGGTACTATCGGTCTAGTAATGGATTGTGATACTACAGGTATAGAGCCAGATTTTGCTTTAGTTAAGTTTAAGAAATTATCTGGTGGTGGATACTTTAAAATAGTAAATCAGTCTGTGCCATTAGCACTAGAAACTCTAGGATACTCAGCTACTGAAGTAGAAGAAATAGTGAATTATGCAAAAGGACATGCTACTTTAAAAGGAGCTCCAGCTGTTAATCACGAAACACTCCTTAGTAAAGGATTTACTGTGGATGATTTAGTGAAAGTAGAAAGCGGCCTTTTGTCTGCATTCGAAATCAGCTTTGCCTTTAACCATTGGGTACTTGGTGAAGAAGCGATGAATAGATTAGGATTTACGTCTGACCAATATGAGGCTGATGGATTTAATCTGTTAAGAGCTCTTGGCTATAGCAAAAAGGATATAGCGTTAGCAAATGACTTTGTATGTGGTACTATGACTGTAGAGGGTGCACCATACCTAAAAGATGAGCATCTTCCTATATTTGATTGTGCAAACAAATGTGGCGAAAAAGGAGAAAGATTCATACACGCACACGGACATATCAAAATGATGGCTTCTGCACAGCCATTCTTATCTGGTGCGATCTCAAAAACAATCAACTTACCAAACGAGGCAACAGAAGAAGATATCAAATCTTGCTACCAATTAAGTTGGGAATTAGGCACTAAGGCTAATGCTCTATATAGAGACGGCTCTAAGCTCTCTCAACCACTTAGCAATAAGTCTGACGTGGAAGAAGAAGACGACACAATCACAGCTGTAGATAGTGCTGTGGGTACAGCGGGTCTGTTGAATATAGACGAGCTTACTCAAGAGCAGGTGTTAGAAGCTGCTCAGAAAATATTAGACAACTCTAAGAGCACTGAGTTTATGCGTCAACTATCTAGTATAGTAGAACGTAAGCGTCTTCCTTGGAAACGTAGAGGGTTCACTCAAAAAGCCAAGGTAGGAGGTCAAACACTGTTCGTGAGAACCGGTGAGTATAATGATGGGACTCTAGGTGAGATCTTTATTGACATGCATCGTGAAGGTGCTACTTTCCGTTCATTGATGAATTGCTTCTCTATAGCGGTGTCTATAGGATTACAATACGGTGTGCCTCTAGATGAGTACGTGAGTAAGTTTACATTCACTCGTTTCGAGCCAAGCGGAATGGTAGAAGGCCATCCAAACATTAAAAACTCTACGTCTATCATAGATTATATCTTTAGGTTATTAGGATTTGAATATCTAAACAGAACGGATTTAGTACACATTAAACCTACAAAAGAGGAGTCTCAGACTAAGTTAGATACACTCAAAGCGGAAAACAATGTTCCTACACCAGAGCCAGCACCAAAAGGAAGATTGTTAAAGTCTTCAACACCAGAAGTACAAAAAGCGGCATCTACAGCTAAGTATGTAGCTACCCCAACGGGAACTTCGTCGGATGCACTGCCTTGTACAAATTGCGGTAGCCTAGCACTAATACGTAACGGCACTTGCCACCTATGTACTAACTGTGGTACAACCACAGGGTGTAGTTAAACAAAGTCAAAAAGCACAACTAGTAGGGACTCAAATTTGAGTCCCTTTTTTTGGTCGGCGTTTGGCAAAAAACGAAACTTGTGGATAAGTTTGGTTAACCTAAATAAATAACATTACTTTGTTATTCTCAATATTTAATAGTTGATCGCTTCTCATTCAGATATCAAAACAGATTTCCATCACGAAGAGGACTTACTGTACTATTGTAAATCACTATTTTCAGGTACTTTCAAGAGTGAAAACGACGGGGTCTTAGAGGAAGACCAATATCAAAGGGGTCTAAGACACGGGATCCAAAAAACTTTTTTCCGAAATGGAAACCTAAAGCAAGCCACTATGTGTACCAACGGATTAAAAAATGGCAGAAGTATAGAATATTACAGCTGTGGAGCTAAAAAAACGAATGCAAGCTATACCGAAGGGTTGCTATGCGGCACTCTAGAAGAGTGGGACAGTTCTGGTGTTTTAAAGTCTAGAAGAACGTACTTCAAAGGCAAGCTAATTGCTGCAAAAGCTGCTACTTATTAAAGTATTCTTTGGCAGCTCTTTCCAAGTCCTTGTACCACTGCTCTCCAAATTTTCGCTCTAAAGCATGTTGTGCAAACTGATAGACCTTAATGTCATCTGCTGCACCTTTGGTGCAAGCATCTGCACATATACTCCAGCGATGGTAGTTTAATGCATAATACTCACTGTACTTGTCTATTCTTATAGGATATAGATGACAGCTAAGAGGTTTAGGGAAACCAAAATCGTTTTTCTTATTCGCTATTTCTATGGCACAATTGAGTATCCCATCTTTACGTACCACAAAGACACACTCCTTGTTCTCCTTACAAGTAGTCACATCCATTTGGTCGAAAGGGTCTTTTTCTGCAAAACCTTCCTCCTTCAAAAGGGCCAATCCCGTTTCATCCATTTCTGTCTTGATGGTCCCTATATTTTGACTAATTATGTCAATTTCTTCTTTTTCCAAGGGGGCACCAGCATCTCCTTCTATGCAGCATACACCTTTGCACGCTAATACGTTACATGCAAAAGATTTTTCTATTACGTCCTCAGATATTAAGCAGTTATCTACCTTTATCATTTCTTGCTTTCTAAATATGCTTTATATCCTATCTCTTCTAATATTTCTGCTTTCTGTAGCACAGAGGCCTCCATAGCGTTGGTAAATTTAAGAACCCTGGTCTGTACCTCTAGATCGTGAGCACCTATCATTTTGGCGGCCAATATTCCTGCATTTTTAGATCCGTTAATAGCCATGGTGGCTACGGGTATTCCAGGAGGCATCTGCACTATAGAGTATAGCGAATCTATGCCACTCATATTGCTAGATTTCACAGGTACCCCTATAACAGGTAGTGGTGTAAGTGATGCTACCATGCCGGGTAAGTGTGCAGCCCCTCCAGCTCCAGCGATAATGCTTTTATAGCCTTTGGTATGAGCGGTTTTAGCATACTCATACATTCTATCTGCCGTTCGGTGAGCAGATACTACTGTTAAGTCAAAAGAAACTCCTAGCTCCTCTAAAACTCGTGCCGCTTCTGCCATCACCGGAAGGTCCGAATCAGAACCCATTATTATTAATACATCTGCCATAGGGACAAATTTATGTGCTTTTTATCGATAGCATACCCTTTACCTTCTCCATCTTCTCAATTACTTCTACTCTAGTGTCTGCTAAAATAGTGAAATGACCAAGTTTTCTATCGTGAGAAGTAGTGGTTTTGCCATACATATGGATATATACTCCTTCTATTTGTAGTACTTCATTTAAGTTAGCAAGTTCATAGGCTCCATTCACATCTTGAGGTCCTACTATGTTACAAGTAGCCGCTGGTTTTATTAATGCGGTGCTTCCGAGAGGTTGGCCTAGAAGTATGCGGTTAAGCTGTTCGTATTGAGATGTATAGCAAGATTCTATAGTGTGGTGCCCGCTGTTGTGTGGTCGTGGTGCTATTTCATTTACAAAAATCCCCCCTCTCGCTTCTACGAAAAGTTCTACTGCGAATAGTCCTGGACTGTTAAACCCCTTCACTGCTTTTAGAGCCAAAGCTTCGCACTTGTGGTTTATTTCTAGGCTAAGACTACTTGGAGCAATTAGGTAATCCATCAAGTTTGAACGCGGATTGAATACCATTTCGCATGGCGGGTAAGTAATAGAGGAGCCATCTTGTGCCACTGCTACTATTACAGAAACTTCAATAGCGTCTTGTGCTAGCTTCTCTAGTACATAGCCGTGTTCTGAAGTTAGACTTGAGTTATCAGCAGCCACAAGGCTTCTAAAACGTTGCTTAGTAAGCAACTGAACTCCCTTACCGTCGTAACCCCCTTTTCGGTGTTTTAACACAAATTTATCCTCAGTCCAATTGCTTACTTCTTCTTCTAAAGTATCTTTAGTAGCGAGGGTAAAACGTAGCGTAGAGACGTCTCGATCTGCATAATATTGTTTTTGCAAACCCTTATCTTGTATGATAGAGAGTACCGACGGTTTTGGAAAAACTGGTTTTCCTTCTCTTTCTAGCTGCTCTAGGACTTCTACATTTACGTGCTCTATCTCATACGTTAGTACATCTGCATTTTTGGCAAGACTATTTATTTTTATGGGATCCTGAAGTGAGCCAACTACTTGATTACTGCATACTAAGCTAGCCGGACAACCTTCTGATTTTTCTAAGAAAGTGAAATTTGTATTGAGAGGAGATCCTGCTTCAAAAAGCATTTTGCCCAATTGGCCCCCACCTAATACTCCTATTGTTTTGTTCATCTGTAATCTCTTGAGGTTGCAAATGTTAATATTTAATTGGACTACCTTTAATATGTGCTTAAATTTGTTCGAATTAAATTATTGAAAGTATAATCTTACGCCATATTCTTAGTATGAAAAAAACATTTACAACACTACTAATCACATTTCTCTCAATTACATCCTATGCCCAATGTTTGATAGAACCTTGGAGTTTGCAAGGTTATCTAAAGATGGTGAAAGTGTAAATTATCGTATTCAAATAACGGAATAAGAGAATAATGGCACGAGTAGTAGTAGGTTTATCATGTGGAGTAGATTCTTCAGTAGCCGCATATTTATTACAGCAGGAAGGGCACGAGGTTATCGGGGTCTTTATGAAAAATTGGCACGATACAGATGTGACCATTAGTGAAGAGTGTCCGTGGGAAGAAGATAGCAAAGACGCTCTCTTAGTGGCGGATAAGCTAGGCATTCCATTTCATACCATAGATTTTAGTGAGGAATATTACGAGCGTA